>LUMI01000346.1_pt1 | contig 15922 bp, 25 predicted proteins | sample 729681 | NCBI WGS metagenome assembly LUMI01 (sample SAMN03860267, study PRJNA289734) | marine metagenome | biome: seawater column; feature: ocean; material: water; isolation source: Red Sea water column Station 34 - depth 10m | place: Saudi Arabia: Red Sea | collected 2011-10-15 | depth 10 m
AAAGAAAATAATCTTTTTGAGCCAATCTCGAGTGAGTTTCTAAAAAGCGGGAATCAGGAATACAATCTCCGTCTGAAAAAACTAAATAATCATTTGAGGATTTTAGTATTGCAGCATTTAATATTTTACATTTTCTAAACCCATTGTCTTCATGCCAAACATGATAAATTTTTTGGGGAAGTAATTGATCAAATTTTGCAATCATTTCTTTAGTTTCATTTGAAGACCCATCATCTGCAATAATGATTTCAAAATCATTAAAAGTTTGAAAGCAGTATCCAGTAAGCACTTTTTCTAAAAAATGAGGCTTATTATATGTTGATATGATAACAGATATTGATGGCATCGAATAAATTATTTAGAGGCAATCTTATAAGCCATTTTTTTTTAAATTAAATCTTCATGAGTGTAAAAATTAAAAAACAATGCATTGTATTGCTTAGTGGCGGTCTTGATTCTGCTACCGTTTTAAACATTGCTTTAGAAAATTATGATGTGACAGCGCTTATATTTGATTATGGACAAAGACATAAGTTTGAAATTTCAGCAGCAAAGAAAATTGCTGAAATAGCAGATATACCAATTAAATTAATTACAATTGATTTAGGACAATTTGGAAATTCTGCACTTACTGATAATATCGAAGTGCCTAAGAATCAAGATATTGGAAAAGAAATTCCAATAACATATGTTCCAGTTAGAAATACAATATTCCTTTCTTATGCGCTAGCTTATGCTGAAGTAAATAATATTTTTGATATATTCATCGGTGTAAATGCATTGGATTACAGCGGTTATCCAGATTGTAGGCCTGAGTTTATTGAAGCTTTTGAAAAGATGGCAAATGAGGGAACTAAATTTGCACAAGGAAATGATAAAATAAAAATTCATACTCCATTAATTAGTTTAACAAAAGCAGAAATAATTTTAGCAGGGACCAAATTGAATGTTGATTATAAGCTGACTCACTCATGTTATGATCCATCCATAAATGGGTTATCTTGCGGAGAGTGTGATGCTTGCATTCTTAGAAAAGAGGGTTTTGCTTCTGCGGGGATAAACGATCCAACAAATTATATATGAGTTATTCTGTAAAAGAAATTTATTTCACTCTTCAAGGGGAAGGATTCCATACAGGAAAAGATGCTGTATTTTGTAGATTTTCTGGTTGTAATCTTTGGACAGGGCTTGAAAAAGATCGAGAAAAAGCTATATGTAATTTTTGCGACACAGATTTTGTTGGAACGGATGGAATAAATGGTGCGAAATATTCAAGCGCAGAACAATTAGCTAGTAAAATTGATGAATTATGGAAGAAAGATCCTCAGGAAAAATTTGTTGTATTTACAGGTGGAGAGCCTTTGTTGCAGTTAAATAAAGAACTGATTGATATTCTGCATAATAAAAATTTTAAAATTGCAGTTGAAACCAATGGAACAATAATTCCTCCTAAAAATATAGATTGGATATGTGTTAGCCCAAAAAAAGGGGCTGAATTTAATCTTGATTATGGTAATGAACTAAAATTGGTTTATCCTCAAGAAGGCTTGAACCCTGAGCAGTTTAAAAATTATGATTTCGATCATTTTTTTCTACAACCCATGGATGGGAAAGATTTACAAAGAAATATCTTGCAAAGTGTATCTTACTGTATCGAAAATCCGCTATGGCGTTTAAGCCTACAAACACATAAAATAATGGGTATAGATTGATATGTTTAGACTAAAAAGAAAATATGAATTCCATGCTGCAAGAAAATTAACTGCTTTGCGTGATAATCATCCGTGCGGAGAGCTTCACGGTCACACATTCACTGTCACTATTAAGGTTTCGGGAAATCAACTTACAGACGAAGGGTGGATTATGGATTTCTATGATATAGATAACTTGTTCAAGGAAAAAGTTCATAAAGCTCTTGATCATAAATATCTTAATGATATTGAAGGGTTATCTAACCCAACAACTGAACATGTAGCAATGTGGATTTGGAATAAGTTAGAGAATGATCTTTCAGGTTTGTCATCAGTATCGGTTAGTGAAGGCAATAGCTATGGATGTAAATACTATGGAGATAAAAATGCCTAAAGCAGATGGAAAAGAATTTAGCTTTTTAAGCGAAGAACATATTGATTCATCATACCTTGAAACTTTCAATTTTGATAGTAAGAATCAGTACATTGAAACTACTACAAGAGAATTTAGTGCTGTATGCCCGTTCAGTGGTCTTCCTGATTTAGCAGATGTAATAATTGAATATTACCCGGAAGGTGGAAAGTGCGTTGAGCTTAAATCGTTAAAATATTATTTTGTCAGCTTCAGAAATGTTGGAATATATCAAGAAGCAGCAACTAAAAGAATTTATGATGATTTAAAATCATTATTAAACACATCAAGGCTAAAAATAACTACTATTTATAATACTAGAGGCGGTTTTGATACTACATGCATAGAAGGGGAGCTGTAAGATGAATTACTTTCAAAGACTTAAAAAAGCTATATTTTTAGATGTTGCTTTTTATGAAGAGGTTGAAAAAGATAAAAAGTTTACCGATCAAGCGATGATGACAGTCGCTTTAGTTTCAATTGTTCAAGGTCTCATGATTGCAGGATTTGCTCCTATTGCCTTAGTTCAAGGGATTTTAGGTAGTCTCATTAGGTTTCTCATATGGGCATTTTTTATTGCCTTTGTTGGAACAAGAATTTTACCAGAACCAGAAACCGAATCTAACACTGGAGAACTAATTAGGACTCTAGGATTCGCCTATGCTCCAGGGTTGCTTGTAGTTTTAAAAATTGTTCCGATCATAAGTGCTTTTGTTGATCCTGTTGTAACAATTTTACAACTTGCTGCAATGACTATTGCTGTAAGACAAGCTCTTGATTTTAATAGTACAGTAAGAGCTGTTGGAGTATGTATAGTGGCATTTATCTTAATGATTGTTGCATTAACCTTATTTATTGGGTTTACAGCATTTTTCGTTGGAGTTGCTGAAAATGCAGTTGCACCTACTGCTCCCTTAATGGAAACATAAATTGCACTTTTAAAATAAACGTTATATAATTAATGCTATGAAAATAAAATTTTACAGAAATTACTTATTGTATATCTTTACTGCTCTTTTTCTTTATAGTTGTGATTCTTCTTCAACATCTTCTTATAACATAGACAATGGGGATAATAATATGGGTGGCGGCTCTGATAATACAGAATTACCAGCCGGATTTACTAAATTCATTTCTGAGTATACTGATGTTTATGTCTCAGGAGATTACGTAGTTGTTGAATCTAATGGAGTTCCAAATCATTCTTCTCCTTATTGGGGTGCTGGACATGCAAATTATTCTACTCCACACTCTGGAATGACCGTAAATCCAAATAAAATTTCTGAGCAAAATTTTAAATTTTATATTCCATTAAATCCTGCAATTTCAGGGTCTGTTTCAAGTACGCCTTTGGGACCTATTGGTGTTTCAATTAGTGGAGTACCATTTTTTAATCAATATGCAGGGCCAAATAATCAACCGCTTGATAATGAAATACCTTCTTTTGATTATTATTATGGTCATCCTCAACAAACCGGTCAATATCATTATCATTGGGAGCCAAGATATCTGACTTCAAATGATAGCTCTTCAATGTTGATTGGATATTCTTTAGATGGTTTTCCAATTTATGGTCCAACAGAACAATCAAATAATCAATATCCATCTAATCTTGATGAGCTTAATGGACATTCTCATGCAACAGATGAGTATCAAGAAGGGACATATCATTATCATGCTACCTCAACTTCGCCATATTTATTAGGCGGGTTTAGAGGTAAATATGGATCGCTTAATGGTGGCGGCTACTATACCAACTAAGTTTGTAATACTTTTCACTTCTTTACTTTTATTTTCCTGTCAAAACAAGATTATTGTAGCAGAAAACAATCTTATCGATGGAATGGAAATATCACGTTATGTCAGAGTAACTGAATTTTCAGGAACAATAACAACTACATATAACGATGGAACAACTTTAAAATCAAAAAGAAAGTATAAAAAGGGTAAAAAAGATGGCCACCATCAAGGATGGTGGGAAAATGGTAACAAAAAATATAGTTTTCAATTTGGGAGTGACATGAGTGTTGGGGAACATTTTCAATGGCATCAAAATGGTAGTTTATTTACCCATAAACAATTTAAAAATGGACTTGAAGATGGTGAGCAAAAAGCTTGGGATGTTAATGGTGATCTCATGTATAAGTATATATACAATGAGGGTAGAAAGTATGGCATTCAGGGCTCTGTAGTATGTAATGGCGGAAAGGATTTAGTAGATAATAATGATTGAATTGATTGATTTTTCGGAGGATATGTTTGATTTCATTCTTGAGTCAAATAATATTAATAAGCCACAGGTAGGTTTTTTGAAAAATGAAAGACTTGAATTCCTCTTAAATCAAGCCAATTATTGTAAAGTTGCCAAATTCAATAATGAATTTGCGGGATTTTTGCTTTGCCTTCCTGAAGACAAAGAATATGATAGCCCAAATTATCAATGGGTATCTAAAAGATATTCGAATTTTGTATATATTGATCGTATTTCAGTGCTTCCAAAATTTCAAAATGAGAAGATTGGGTCTGCACTTTATACTGATTTAATTTATTTCTCAGCTTTGGATGGATATGATTCTATTTTATGTGAAGTAAATATAATGCCTCCCAACCCAGGTTCAATTAGATTTCATAAAAGGTTTGATTTTGAAGAATGTGGTTCGCAATTTACAGAAGGCGGAACTTTGGAGAGTTATGATTATTCTGTAGAAGTTCAATTTTTAAAAAGAGACTTAAAATAAGAAAGGATTTTTATGAGCAACTTTTGGCATGATTTATTATTTCCATTATACTTTTTTGTAGTATTTATAGCTGCACATATTGCCCTCTATATTATGATTTTTAAGGGAGATAAATCAAAGTGAATAAAAAACAAAAAATTGCAAAACGCAAACAGAAGAAAAGACGTTTAAAGTTAAAAGCAAAAAGAGCTGAACTACTTAAAAATAAAAAAGTTGTAGAAACAAAGCCTAAAAAAGCTGCACCAAAAAAGAAAGCGGCTCCAAAAAAGAAAGCGGCTCCAAAAAAGAAAGCTGCACCTAAAAAAGCAGCACCAAAGAAAAAAGCTGCAACAAAGAAAGATAAAGAATAAGAAGTTATTTCTGGATGTTTCAATCAAATTCTACTTTTGGAATTTATAGTACATCACTAAAAGTATTATTACGTCATAAAAAATATTTATTCTTTATTTTATTTCTTATTTTTTATCCAGTATTACTAATCATTAATAGAATTTTTCTTTTCTTAGATTATATTTTAGTCCCAGAATTTGAAAAAGCTAAAGTTAAAGAACCTATATTTATCATGGGAGTTAACAGGAGCGGTACAACATTTTTTCATAAGCTTCTAGCCAGTTCAAATCAGTTTTCAACTTCTAAAACTTGGGATTTGATTATACCATCTATATCCTTAAGAAAATTTCTTTCAATCTTATCATATGCGTTAACATATTTTAAAATTGATCAAATTGAGAAAAAAAATAAAGGTCATCAGGTTAAGCTTGACAATGTTGAAGAAGATGAGATGCTTCTTTTCATTCACAAGCTAGATTCATTATGGATATCTAATCATTTTATTCCATGGTTAAAATTTGATTCAAAAACTAAAGATTTTATGAAGTATGTTTATAGAGATAACTCTAAAAATGACAATAGAAATATTAGATCCATGTTGTTTTGTAAAGATTTTTTCCAAAGACAGGCATATTTAAATAAAAATAGACCACACTTATCAAAATCGAATCCTTTTATATTTAAAATTGATTCAATTTTAAGAGTCTTTCCGGATGCAAAATTTGTTTTTTTAGTTAGAGATCCATTAGAAACTTTACCTTCCTATTTTTCGCTTCAAGAAAATGTAAAATTTGGAAATCTTCTTTCAGATAAAGAAATGAAGTTATTAAGGAAAGAAACTTATGCTGAAGTAATTGAATGGTATAAAGAGACTGAAAAAGTAAAGTCAAAACTTAATAAAAAACAATTTATAACATTGACTTATCCTCAAATTACAAACGATTTAGAAAACAGTATTAAGTCGTTTTATAAATTTACTGGTAAAAAAATGACTCAAAAATTCCAAAAACAAGTTTCCGATTATGCATCAAAAAAATATGTCAAAAAACACCAAAATAAAACCATTGAAGATTATGGTTTTACCAAAAAACAAATTTTAAACGATTTTGATTTTGTATATCAAGAATACTTTGTATAATTTTCTTTCATGAAATTCTTAAATTTTATTTTCACAGCTCTACTATTGTTTGCAACACAGCTTCATGCTCATTGTCAAATTCCTTGCGGAGTTTACGATGACACAATGAGAGTGAAGATGATTGAAGAGCATACCTTAACAATCTTAAAATCAATGAATTATATAGCATCAAACCAAAGTGATCTTGAACAGCAAAATCAAGTGACAAGATGGATCATGAATAAAGAAGAGCACGCGCAAGAAATTCAAAATATAGTTAGTGAATATTTTTTAACTCAAAGAATAAAGCTGAAAGACGATTCGAAGGAAAGTAAAGACTTGTATCATGCACAATTAACTGCTTTACACAATATTTTATTGGATGCAATGAAATGTAAACAAACTATAAATACAAATAATACCACATCACTGTTAAACAATTTGAATAATTTTGTTAACTTATATTTTGATGATCACGGTAAAAAACATTTAAGAGAACTCAATTGAAAAAAAATTTATTACTAATAGTTTTGTTTATAGCAATTATATTTTTTGGTAGAATTTTACCTCATCCGTACAATTTTACTCCATTAATTGCAGTAACATTGCTATCTAGCTATTCTTTATCAAACAAGTTCCTAGCTGTTATGATACCTCTTGTAGGATTTTGGATAAGTGATTTATTCATGAATAACTATATATATGCAGGATATTTTGCAGATTTTACAGTCTTTAATTCCGGTATGATATGGACATATGGTGCAATTGTATTGGTTGCTTTTATGGGTAGTTCATTTTTAAATAAAATCTCAACAGGTAAAGTTGTTCTTGCAAGCTTATCTGGATCTACAATTTTTTATCTAATTTCAAATTTTGGAGTATGGGCATTTAGTCCAATGTATGCAAAAACTTTGACAGGACTAGTTCAATGCTATTCGTTGGCGTTACCATTTTACGGTACCTCATTAATGGGTGACTTAATTTATTCTGCAATACTATTTGGTGCTTATCAGTTAGTATTTTCTAAAAATCAAAATTTTTTAACATCACAAAGCAAAACTTAAAAGATTTTATTTCATTGGTATTACTTAAATAACTAATTATATTGCTCCATAAATTTTTATTAACTAACAAAGAGAAACAAATGAGTGACAAAGAAAAAGGTACTGTAAAGTTCTTTAATGACAAAAAAGGTTACGGATTCATCACTAAAGAAGATGGAACGGACGTTTTTGTACATTTCTCTAGCATCGTGTCTGAAAATGACTTCAAAACTCTTAAACAAGACCAAGCGGTCGAGTTTGAGGTTGAATCTGATGATAGAGGGGACAAAGCAGTCAATGTATCAGCAGTATAGTTAGTTAGTAATTTCATATCATATTTATTATTTTAGCTTTAGAGAAATGCCTCAGTAGCTCAATGGTAGAGCAGTGGCCTCTTAAGCCATTGGTTGTAGGTTCGAGTCCTTCCTGGGGTACAAAAATCATATGAACATTCATAATAAAAATATCGTTATTACTGGCGCTGCAAATGGAATCGGTTATGCGCTTGCTAAGCGAATAGTTCAAGAGTCTCCAAAATCAATATCATTGATTGATATTAGTAGCTCAGTGAATGAAGTTGCCAAATCCATGAACGCAGACAGTTATGTCGTTGATGTTTCAAAAGAAGACGATTTTCAATCTGTTTTAAATAGTATTATTGATAAAAATAATTCGATTGATCTATTCTGCTCAAATGCCGGCATACAGCAATTCGGAACATTGGAAACTTCAACAAGTGATTGGCAAAAAAATTGGGATGTTAATGTTATGTCCCACATTCATGCTGCTAAGGTACTGATTCCACACATGCAAAAACAAGGTTCAGGATACATTATGTTAACTGTATCTGCTGCTGGTTTATTAAATATGCCTGGAGCTATAGCTTATGCAACTACAAAGCATGCTGCAATGGGTCTTGCTGAAAATCTTTCAATTATGTATGGAGAAGATGGTATTAAAGTTTCTGCTTTATGTCCTCAATTAGTTGATACTGATATGGTCAGATCATTTGGAAAACTACCTGAAAATCATCCATTATTAAAAGATGGGTTATTATCAGCGGATGTAGTCGCTGAAGAAGCTATTCATGGTATTAACAAAGAAAAGTTCTTAATCTTACCCCATAAAGAAGTAGCAAAATACATTCAGGGTAAAGCATTCGATTACGATGCTTGGATTGAAGCAGTAAGAAAGTTGGTTCCATGAAATTTTTAAAAAATAAATTTGTGAAGTGGTTAATTTTTTTAAGATTTTTCTTCCCAGAATTATCGAGAAAAAATCAAATACTCTTCTGTCTGCAATTCATATTTTTTGTTGCTAGCATAACTTTATTCTTTCTCCACATTGATAAAATGAATATAGCAGTTTATCACCTCATTGCTACGTTTGTATTTGCTTTAAGCATGGGGAATATGATATCAAATAGTTTTAAGATTTAATTAAGCAGCCTATTAATATCATCAATTAAATAACTCATTTCGAGTTCAGAGGTACCATTATAAACTCCTCTTATTCTTTGTTGATTATCAACCAGAACAATATTTTCAGTATGAATTAAACTATTTTCAACATGGTTATCAACGGATGCTATGGCGAAATAACCCAATTGTGCCATTTTAATGATTTCATCTATATCGCCCCTTAATAAAAACCAATTATTTCCGTCTATTTCATTGATTTCTTGGTATTTCATTAATCGTTCAACAGTATCTATCTCTGGATCTACAGAATGTGATAATATTATGATTTCATCATCAAAAGCATTTTGAACTATTTTTAAGTTTTTAGTTAAATCGATACATATTGATGGGCAGGAAGTAAAAAAGAAGTTTGCTACATATAGCTTATCTTGAACATCCTCATTGCTTACTTTATCACCAAATTGATTTGTAAATGAAAAATTTGGTATTTCATGAGTTGTTTTTCCAATAAGACTAGGATGGACTAGTGTCGGCCTCAAATCTGCGGGAGTAAAAATGGGTAGTTCAAATTCATTCTCAACCTTAGTTAGCTGATACCAAATAAGAAGAGTAGTGGCTGTTACAAATAGAATTAATTTGTTTTTCATTTATAGTATTTAAATTAATGGATAATAATTCAAAATGAAAAAAACTTATACAATATCTGGAATGACATGTAATAGTTGTAAATCAACTATTTATCAAAATTTAAATGAAATACCAGAAATTGAATCTGTAGAAATTAATCTCGAAAAAGCTGAAGCAGTCATTTTTATGAAAAGCAATATAGAAATATTGAAACTTCAAAATACTTTACCATCAAAATTTCATATTGAAGAAAAGGTAATTGATGATTCTGATGAACTCAAGAATGAGCCAAGCATCGAAAATAATCAAGAAAAATCCAAGTTACATCAACTCAAACCTTTGTTCATTATACTTATATATATATCTGTTGCAAGTGTATTAATGAATTTTAAAAATTGGAATTCTTCTGAATTCATGTTGGATTTCATGGGATTGTTTTACATAGTTTTTAGTTTTTTTAAAATGTTAGATCTTAAAGGCTTTCCAAAATCTTTCAGCATGTATGATCCATTAGCAAAAAGATTGCCAATATATGGATGGATTTACCCATTTATCGAGACAGGATTGGGGTTGATGCTGTTGATGCGATATGAGATAAAAATTGCTTTAATTATTACTCTAATTGTTTTAGGAATCACAACAATAGGGGTAACAAAAACATTATTAGACAAGAAATCAATAAGGTGTGCGTGTTTAGGTACAGCTTTAAAACTTCCTATGACGGAAGCCACATTTATTGAAAATATTATTATGATCGCAATGGCTATATCAATGTTAATTAACTATACTGTTGTTTAGATGTCATTTATTTTTCTATTTAATCTTGTATTATCATTTGTTGCTGTAGGCTTAATTTGGACTATACAGTTGGTACACTATCCATCAATGAGGTACATTTCTAAAGATAAGTTTCCAGCATATCATAATTTTCATTCTATCAGAATTTCTGTCTTAGCAATGCCATTAATGTTTTGTGAGCTTGTCACTTCGATAATGCTTTGGTACCAAAATTTCAACAACGCTATTCAAAATGTATTTCTTACAAACTTAATTATAGTTGTATTGATTTGGTTGTCTACATTTTTAATTCAAGTGCCTTTACATAATGCATTATCTAAAGAAAAAAATACAGAAAAATTATCTAAGTTAATTTGTACAAACTGGATTAGGACCATATTATGGACATCAAGATCAATTTTGATGATTTTGTTTCTAGCATTTGCAATGGACTTGATTTAATTGCATGATAATTTAATTATTTTATTTAGATTCACTTCATGACATCAAACGAATTCATATTATTTGGTTCAACTCATTTGCTAACTCTATTTATAATCTTTGGAGCTTCATTTGCTTTTTCTTTTTATGTTAAAAATGATTACGATGAAATTAGATATGCTATGTTTGAAAAGATTTTGGCTTACCTTTTAATTTTTAATGAATTATTAAAACCATTTTATTTGAATTATTTTAGTCCAGAAGATTATAATTGGACGAACACTATTCCTTTACATGCATGCCATTTTTCATCTTATGCTACAGGACTCTTTTTATTAACACGAAATCAAAAGTTTTTCGATTTTGCATACTTCTGGGGTCTTGGAGGAGGAACAATGGCTCTTTTCACTCCAGATATTGAGTTTACTTTTCCTGACTTAGATTTCATTACATTATTTTCTGGACACGGTTTATTATTTTTTGCACTACTATACATTGCAATTGGAATTAAGCAGAATATCACATTTGAATCTTATAAAAATGCTATAAAATTTTCTCTTTATATACTTCCAGTAGTATACATAATAAATGTATTGGTTGGAGGTGAACCTGGCTTTGAAGCTAATTTATGGTATTTGATGAAAGCGCCTACCGGTGAATCTTTAATGAGCTTTTTCCCAAGCCCACCTTTACATGTTATACCGCTTTTCCCGATTGTAATGTTTGTTTTCTATCTTTTATATTTACCATACAAATTCAAGGAGAAGAATAATGATTAAAGCAATATTAGTTTTTTCAATGTTTTTCAATTTTTTGAATGCAAGCGATAATTTTTTAGAAAAAAAATTTCCAACTATTGAGGGAATATCTCTTTCAGGTAATGATGTGAAGTTTCCAGATGTTTTGATTGGTAAACCATCAGTTTTGGCAGTTGCTTTTAAACAAAAAGCTCAATTATGTATTAACTCTTGGGCAGATGAATTTTTTCCAAGATATGGCATTAATAAGGACGTGCATTATTACGAAATTCCAATGTTAGGAGCTCAGTGGACCATGGCGAGAAATTGGATTGACGGTGGAATGCGTGGCGGAGTTCCCAAGCCTTTGCATGATTATACTGCAACGTACTACGGTCCTTTACGATCTTACTATAAATCATTGGGAATATCATCAAAGGGTGATTGTTATATGTATGTTCTTGATAAAGATGGAATTATAAAAAATCGTTTCAATGGATTTGCTACAAAAGAGAGTTTAGAAGAAATGTTTAAACTAATTGACTCGCTTAATGAGTAAGGTAACTGAAAATTTCGAACTTTACTTAAAAGCTACAGAATCTGCTGCAATTGCTGCTGCAAAACTCAGAGGAAATGGTGATGGAAAAGCTGCAGATAAAGTTGCAACGGAAGCTATGAGAAAAGTTCTTCAAGATTCAGAGGTGCATACAAGAGTTGTAATTGGTGAAGGAGAAAGAGATGATGCACCAATGCTTTATATAGGCGAAGAGATGGGTAATCCTGAAAGTGATTTAAAAATTGATATTGCAGTTGATCCTTTAGAATGTACCAATCATTGTGCTAAAGATTTACCTGATGCACTATCTGTCCTAGCTGCTGCACCAAGAGGAGCTTTATTGAATGCTCCTGATACATATATGAACAAGTTGTGTGGCTCATCAAAATTAATAGGTCACATTGCTCTTGATAATTCAGTTGAAGACAATTTATCTCAAGCAGCAAAAGCTTTACAAAAAAATATTTCTGAATTAAAAATTATAGTAATGGATAGAGAAAGGGTGATGTTTCAGGAGGATTAAAAGCAGCTGAAGGGGCGGTTGATTTGTTGTATGGAATAGGCGCTGCTCCCGAGGGAGTTATTACGGCTACAGCTGTAAAAGCTATGGGTGGTTTTTTTGAAGGAAGACTTCATTTTATGGATGACTCATTCAAAGAAAGGGCCTTAAAAATGTTAGGTAGTGATATAAATAATTTATGGTCAGCTGATCATCTTTGTAGATCAAGCGACTCTTTTTTTATTGCAAGTGGAGTTTGCTCAGGATGGATCCCCGGAGTTAAATTTGATGGTAATAAGGCTGAAGTAACCTCAAAAATTATTTTTGGCGATTCAAGTGAAACACAAATAATAACAAACGAATATATTATAGGAGAATAAAATGTCTGAATTGCACGCTGTTGCACACAAAATGGTTGAAAAAGGTAAAGGAATTTTAGCTGCTGATGAAAGCACACCAACCTGCACCAAACGCTTTGCAAGCATTAATACAGATTCTACGGCAGAAAGCAGAAATTTTTACAGAAATATGCTTTTTACAACTGAAGATATTGAAAAATATATAAGCGGTGTCATTTACCTGGCATTAAAGTCGATCAGGGTTTAGAAGATTTTAGTCCTTATGAAAAATTGACCAAAGGTTTAGATGGTTTGTCGGAAAGGCTTGGGAAATACTATGCATTAGGAGCACGATTTGCTAAATGGAGGGCTGTAATAACTCCTGGAGATAGTATACCAACGGATGATTGTATATTAGCAAATGCAAAAAATCTTGCTAAGTATGCTAAGAAATGCCAACAAGCAAATCTCGTTCCTATTGTGGAACCAGAAGTGCTAATGGATGGAGTTCATACTATTGATGAGTCTTTTGAGATTACTTCACGAACACTAAATATGGTTTTTGATCAGCTAGATGAACATAATGTTAGTTTACAAGGCATTGTCTTAAAGCCAAATATGATTCTATCTGGTTATGAGTGTCCTTATCAGGCAAGTATTGAAGAAGTTGCCGAAAAAACTGTAAACTGCTTATCTGCTCATGTACCATCAGAAGTTCCTGGAATAGCTTTTCTATCAGGGGGTCAATCTGATGAAGATGCAACATTGCATTTAAATGAAATGAACAAATATGAAACAGATTGGAACTTAACCTTTTCTTATGGGAGAGCTCTACAGCAATCAGCATTAAAAGCTTGGTCAGGCAAAAAAGAAAATGTTACAGATGCTCAAGAAGCATTTATTGAAAAGGCCAAAGCTAACAGCTTAGCTACAGTTGCAGGATTGTAATTTATACCCTACTTTGAAAGACAAGAATAGTAGTTGTTGACTCAATTGTAAAATGATCTTCGAGTGATAAATTTCTAACTGCATCATCTGAAGGTTTTAAAGGATAGGACTGTAAAGGATATTCCAAATTTTTTGAATTTACAGTTGAGCTTCCCTTCATACAGAAAAGACTCACTTTTTGACCCTTAAATGAATCAAATTTTTTGTTACCTACACAAGGGCTAATTACTGAAAAATCTGTAAAAGCTTTCCAAGAAATTTTCTCACCAAAATCACTTAATGTATAATAGTTTCCAAGAAAATGATCTTCACTTTCTCCAGATATTCCAAAAATAGAAATATTTAAAATATTTTTTTCAATACACCATTCTAAGGTTTTGCGAAAGTCAGTTTTGTTTTGATCTGGGGTTTCAACTAACTCTATATCTTTATTCTTGATATTTTGTAATGAATCAAGGTCTCCAATAATAACATCTGGGATGATTTCTAAATCAAAAAGCTTATTTGCTGATCCATCTACAGCGATGATATAGTCGGAATTAGTTATTTGATCAATTATAGTATCATCAGTGGGCATTTGACCATTCAAAATCACAGATACATTTTTTTTATCATTCATATGAAAGTTTACGAAAAGAATTGTAAATATTGTCCTTGATTAATATTATTGACAACTAAAAATGAAAAAATTTTATTTATTAATTTTATTACTCAGTATTTCTTTTTCTCAAGATATCAAATTTTTTGGAACGATTTTAGATTTTGAAACAAAAAAGCCTATAATTGATGCTAATATAGTTGGATACAAAGATATTATAGCTTCAGTAAATTTGATTAATCAGGATAGCTATGTTTTTGAATTAATTCCTGAACCAGTACTATCAAGCGCTCTTAATGTTGTCGGAAGATTCCCTTCAAAACATCTTCCTTATTTTACTCAAAATATATCCAATGAGAAAATTTCGGACTATAATTATCAAACTATGTCTGAACTCTTTAGAAATATTGGAGGGGTAGACGTTCAAACTGCACATGATAATGGTAGAAATGCAAATTTTTCCATTCGTGGATCATCTGATTATAAGCCAGGAGGATATAATAATAGAGTTTTAGTTCTTCTTGATGGATTTCAAATAAGTATGCCATATTCCGGTTCTATCGATTGGAATGCAATGCCGCTTGATTTTTTAGAGCGTGTTGAAGTAGTCAAAGGTCCAGTTTCTTCGCTTTATGGGCAAAATTCGATGGGTGGAATAATTAATCTAGTTACTAAAAACTATTCTGATGAATTTTACAACGTCAAAGCAACTGTCGGAAGTTTTGATTCAAAAGATGTAAATCTTACCATGAGCAATATTACTGATAATATTTCTTACACAGCTTTGCTCCAACATAAAAAAGGAAACGGACATAGATTTAATGCTCAATATGAACAAAACAATTTTTATACCAAAATATTTAATAAGAAACAGGATTTATCGGTATCATTAATAGCAAATAAATCTGTAAATGGTCAACCTGGTTTTTACGTTGAAGACAGACCTAGCTTGACTTCTTATAGGATTTCTAATAGAGATTCAGTTTATTTACAATTGTTTAAAAAACAAACGTTGGATTCTAGCAATAATATTGTTTATTCACTTAGTATGAATCATTTTTACACAAATTATTTTGACAGAGACGATACTCCAATAGAAGAAATTCAAGAACAAACATTTTACAATGACACAAGTTTGAATCTGAGAGCAGAATACCAAAAATTAGTCAGTAATAAATCATATTTGATCTTTGGTTCGGATATCATATTGGAACAATCTGATATTTCAATATATAGAAATATTTATGATGACTTAAAACAAATTACAGGCGGTTTTTTTGCACAAAACAGAATTCAATTAAACGAAAAATTGCTTTTGGGGCTAGGATTAAGATTTGATTATAGAAATGTTGATAGAGGAAGTGAATTTAGCTATAAGTCTTTTAGCGATGTTTCACCAAAAATTAATTTAACCTTTAAAAGAGATAATTTTTCAACATGGAATTTTGCATTGAGTAAGGGCTTTAGATCTCCTTCTTTATCTGAACTATTTTTACAATATGAATCTGATTATGGATTAAATACACAAGGAAATCCAAATCTTGAACCTGAACTAAAAACAGAATGGGAAATTGGTGGTGACTTTAGATTCCTAGATGATAAAGTTTCATTAAAAGAGAAAGAAATAATGACAATATGAACCCATTAAA
>LUMI01000336.1_pt1 | contig 15835 bp, 20 predicted proteins | sample 729681 | NCBI WGS metagenome assembly LUMI01 (sample SAMN03860267, study PRJNA289734) | marine metagenome | biome: seawater column; feature: ocean; material: water; isolation source: Red Sea water column Station 34 - depth 10m | place: Saudi Arabia: Red Sea | collected 2011-10-15 | depth 10 m
TTGTAATTCTATTTTATAATTCTTTAGCATTTACAATGAATAATAAACCTTATCACCATTTGCCTGATGGAACTTTTAGAAATCCTGAAGGATAACCAGTTAGATCAAATGATGTAAAGTTTTCCTACAGAACATTTATTAAAGAAAAAAAGAAAATTGATACTACAGTACCAAAAGATCATGTTATCGAAAAAAAAGTTGTTAAAGAAAATTTAGAGAAATTTAAAGATGATGATTATATTGCTTGGATAGGGCATGCCACATTCTTAATTAAATTAGGTGAAACAACAATTATTACAGATCCAGTTTTCTCAAAAAATGCAGGACCTTTGATATTTGGTCCAAAAAGATATGTTGAGCCAGCTATTCAATTAAAAGAAATTCCAAAAACAGATGTATTCCTTCTTACCCACAATCATTATGACCACCAGGATATGTCAACTATTAGAAAATTTCCTTATAAAGATGCAAAGGTTTTGCTTCCTCTTAAGCTTGGTAGATATTTCACAAGATACAAAGATGTTAACGAAATGGACTGGTATGACGAAATACAAGTTAATAATGATTTAAAGATTACACTGTTACCGGCAGTGCATTGGTCAAAAAGAAGTCTGACTGATACTAACAAAACACTATGGGGCAATTTTTTAATTGAGTATAAAAATAAAAAAATATTTTTTGCGTGTGATACTGGTTATGGAAATATTTATAAAGATCTAGGTGAAAAATATGGTCCCATTGATCTTAGCATGATCAATATTGGAGCATATGATTTTAGACCTATGTTTGAAAAATCTACTTATCACACTACTCCTGAAGAAGCTCTTAATATTGCACAAGATTTAAAAAGTAAAAAAGTTTTAGGAACTCATTGGGGTACTTTTGTATTATCATTAGAGCCAATTATGGAGCCAAGATCAAGATTTAAAAATAATGCAGAAAATTATGGATTTAAAAATGAAGATGCTCTGATTTTTAAAATTGGTGAATTTCAGTCTCTAAAAAAATTATTAAATTACAATTAACTCTTTTCCATTAACCACAAACTATCTTCACTTAAAAAGTATATTTTGCCAGTTTTTGGATGAACTTGAATATCTCTAATTCTACCAATTTTATTCTTAAAAATTAAATCTTCTTTTACATTTGATAAATCTTTAAAGATTAATTTTCTTAAAGATTGGTCTTTAAGCGATGTTATAAGAGCATGGCCCTCCCAACTCTTAAATTCTTGTCCCTTGTAAATTGTTATGGCGCTAGTTGCTATTGAAGGGACCCAATATTTTATGGCTTTAGTAAAACCTGGTTTCCATTTAGGTCCAATAGGTAGACCCGAATAATTAGTGCCTCCCCATCCTAAAATTTTCCAACCATAATTTTCACCTTTCTTAATTTCTCCAAACCAATCACCACCTCTTGCACCATGGTTGCTTGCATAAATTTTTCCATCAAATGAAGAATATGTTAAACCTTGGGGGTTACGAACGCCAATTTGATATATTTCTGGCAACCAATCAGGTTTATCAATAAATTTTGGATTATCTTTTGGAATACTTCCATCAAGATTAACTCTTATAATTGTTCCAATGTGGTTAGAGGGATCTTGAGCAACCATACCACCACCTCTCTCACCAGAGGATGCAAAGATAGTATTTTCTTTAATAGCTAATCTTGATCCAAAATGATAACCAGATTTTATTGGTGGTTCAGCTCTAAATATATTTTTAAAATTTATATTTTGATAATTAAATTTACCTTTTGTTATTGAGGTACTTGATTTTCCAGAACCTCTATCTTCTGAATAAGAAACATATACAAATTCATCTTTATATAAAATATCTAACAATCCACCTTGTCCGTCCACAAGGAAATCGATGTTGTGATTAATTGAAGTAACTTTTTTATTTTTAAGATTAATTAATTTTATAGAACCATATTTTTCTGTAACCAAAAGTTCATCATTGTTTATAAACGTAGAACCCCAGGGGTTTTCTAAATCAACTATTTTTGAAAGTTTTATTTCAAAAGAATTTCCATTTGAAATTAATAAAATTAGTAAAAGAGAAGAAATTAAAATTTTTTTCACTTAAGATAATTTTGATCTTCCACCATCAACAGCTATAATTTGGCCTGTAACCCAGGAACTATCTTCTGTAATCAAAAATTTTGCAAGAGATGCAGAATCTTTACCTTCACCAATTCTTTTTAGGGGATGTGCTTTTGCAATGCCATCAGCCAAAACTTTATTCTTTAACATTGGTTCTGCAATTTTAGAATTTGTTAAGCTTGGTGCAATACAGTTCACTCTTATATTAGGAGCAAATTCTGCAGCCAAAGATACTGTCAATCCTTCTACAGCTGCTTTAGTAGAGGCTATAATTGCGTGATTAGTAAATCCTCTTTGAGCAGCAACGGTTGAAAATAATACTATTGATCCTTTATTTTTTTTTAAGTTTTCTTGATATCCTTTAATTAATTCTACAGCAGAATATAAGTTTAGTTTCATGCATTTATTAAAATCATTTTCTGTAACCATTCTAAAAGGTTTCAAGTCTATCGAACCAACACAATAGGCTATACCATTCACCTCTTCTATATCTGACTTTATTTTATCTACAAATTTCTCCTCCAAAACATCTGCAATTGTATAAGAACAATTAAACTTTTCTGATAAGGACTTAGTTTCCTCTACGTTTCTACTAACAAGATGGATTTCTTTTTCAGATGCGTATAGCTGTTCTGCTAAACTAGATCCTATTGATCCTGTTGCACCTACAATTAAATATTTTTCTGACATATTGTTTTAAGAAGTTATATATAGGTTATGAAATTATTTTTTCTACTCGGAAACCAGTTATTTTCGGAAAAATACCTAGAAACGTTTAAAAAAGACCACTTTTTTTTCATGGCCGAGGATTATGAATTATGCACTTACGAAAAACATCACAAACAAAAAATTTTACTTTTTTTATCTGCAATGAGGTCGCACGCAGATAATCTGAAAAAAAATAAATTTAAAATTGAATATTCCTCGATAGAAGAAAATTCCTTCAAGTTAAGTTACACAGATAAGCTTAAGAAAGTTTTAAAAGCAAAAAAAATTAATGAAATTTCAAGCTTTGAAATTGAGGATAAATTTTTAGAAAAAAAAATTTCTCAATTTTGTAAAAAAGAAAAAATAAAATGGAATATTATCCAAACACCAATGTTTTTAAACTCGAGAGAGAGTTTTAAAAACTATCTATCAAAATCAAAAAAACCTTTTATGGCTGTTTTCTATAAAGAAACAAGAAGAGACCTAGACATCTTAATGAAAAAAGATGGAAACCCTGAGGGTGGCAAGTGGAGTTTTGATGAAGATAATAGAAACAAACTTCCAAAAAATGTCTCAATACCAAAGTTTCCAAAAATAAATGAAACACAGCATACAAAAAAGCTTAAACCGATAATTGAAAAAAATTTTAAAGATCACCCAGGGAACACAAAAGATTTCTGGTTTGCAACAAAATATGATGACGTTGAAAAATTGTTAGATTTTTTTATAAAAGAAAAATCTAATTTGTTTGGTGATTATGAGGATGCAGTTGATCAAAAAGACAACATTTTATTTCATAGTGCATTAAGCCCATATATTAACTTGGGATTAATTACTCCAGAATTTGTCATTAAAAAAGTTTTAGATTTTCATAAAAAAAAGAAAATAAGATTAAATTCTCTAGAAGGATATATACGTCAGGTTATTGGATGGAGAGAGTTTATGAGGGGGATTTACCAAAATTATTCTGATGAAATGGAAACAAAAAATTTTTTCAAACAAAATAGAAAAATGAAAAAATCTTGGTACGATGGAACCACTGGCCTTCCACCTTTAGATTATGCAATTAAAAATGCAGTTAACTATGGTTGGTCGCATCACATTGAAAGATTAATGATCTTATCAAATATTATGAACCTTTGTGAAATAAAACCAAACATTGTTTACAAATGGTTCATGGAAATGTTCGTAGACTCTTCAGATTGGGTTATGGTCCCGAATGTTTATGGAATGGGATTATTTAGTGATGGAGGAATTTTTGCAACCAAACCCTACATTTGTGGTTCTGCTTATTTTATGAAAATGATGGATTTTAAAAAAGGAGAATGGTGTAACACAATGGATGGACTTTATTGGAGATTTATAAACAGAAATAGAAACTTTTTCCTAAAAAATCCTCGATTATCAATGATGGTAAGAATATTTGATAAAATGAAATCTGAGAGAAAAAAATTAATCTTATCTGAAGCAGAAAAATTTATTAAACAAAATACAATTTAGTGAAAAAACAAAATCTCCCTTCTAAAATTTGTCCAATTTGCAGAAGACCTTTCACATGGCGAAAAAAATGGAAATTAAATTGGGATAAAGTCAAATACTGTTCTAAAAAATGTTCTTCTAAATGAATTTTTGAATAATCTTTGGAATATAATTCTTAAAATTAAAAAAACCTTTGTTGCAGTATTGCCAAGATAATTGATCAAGATTTCTATATAAAAAATCTATCTTTAAATTATTTGAATTTAAAAAATCTAAATTTTCACCTACCGTTGGATATAAACCATAACAATTTTCAATATTTTTTATTTCGCCAATATTAATAATTTGACAATCTATAGATTGATCTTTTAATCTTTGTTCTTGATCTTCTATTAACAGGGACTTAAATTTCACTAATTTTTCACTTAGTTTTATAGATCTATAGTCATTTTTGTTGGAAACTAGGTAAATTTTCTTAAAGTTTTTATCTTTAAAGTCAGTAATTTCAAAAGAGAGATTATTTTCAAAAATTAAAAGATTTTTTTCTTCGAAATTTTGCGGGTTAGTAAAATTTTGTTTTACTATTTGATAAGATTTTTCAGATACTTTTGGAGGAGCATTCTCATTTAATTTAAAATTTTGAAATCTATTATTAGTGAACTTTCTAATATTCCATTCACTTGCAAGATAATGCTTCCCTTGAGTTTGAATACCTGCAACCCATCTCCATCCAAGAGTATTCGATGCAGCATCTCCATCATAAAGATGTTGCATAAAAAATTCTGCGCCTAGTTGCCAAGGTAATTCTAAAGTAAAAATCCAAATACTAGCAAACCACATTCTAGTATGATTATGTAAATAATTGTTCTCTTTAAGCTCTTTTACCCACTCATTAAAGCAATCTATATTTGTTTTTCCATTAATTGCGGAAAGATAATCTTTATTATTTTGAAACTCACTTTTTATTTGATTTAATTCAGTAAGATAATCTGTCCAAACATTAGGTCTAAGTTCTAACCAACCTTTCCAATAAGTTCGCCATAAAACTTCTTGTATAAATTTTTCATTTTTCGAAAAAGAAAATTTATTTAAAGCTTTATAAATTACTTCTTGTTCATTAATTATTCCATGAGTTATGTATGGTGATAAGCAGGATGTGTTAGATCTTTTTTCAGGCCCAAAGTCAAAATTTCTCAATTTTGAATACTCTACAAGATTATTATCAATGAAATTATTTAATTGATTGAGGGCCTTAGCCCTAGAAGCTTCAAACATCATTTTAAATTATTTTGATTTTTTTTTCTTCAGACCTAATTTATCACTGTGTCTTAACCTTAAAACAACAATAGCTGCAGCAATTAACAAAATTGCAACTGCCTCGTAAACAAGTGCAGTAGGATCCATTTCTTTACCTTGCAAAATAATAAATCGTGCAAGTGCAGTAATTGCAATTAAAAGTGGAAGAGTAATACTAATTGATTGTTGGTTCCAAAACACTCTAACCATTGCAAGAACTTCTAAATAAAGAAACATCAATAGTAAATCAGCCAAAGTAACAGATTGATTTAAGAACATATTTTTCATCTCAATTCCAACAGCAATAACCGTGCTGATTAATATAATTACCATTAATGCTAGTTGTAAGTTCTTTGCTATCTTATCCATTATTTATCTTTAGTTAATGGTAGCCATTTTTCAATTGCTGATTTTATTGGACCATCATAAGGAATTGAATAAGAGTTTGGGTTTGGACTAGTTAAAACCTCAATTCCTTTTGAAAATATAAATATGAATACAACTACAAAAACTATAACCATGATTTTAAAAGGATCAAAATTTTTTGTTTTAAAAACACTTGCAGACTTCGCCTCTGCTTTGTGGAATTGTTTAAAAGTCATATAGACAGCAAATATTAAACCTATATGAGCTAAAAAAAGTCCAGCCCACCCAAATGCAAATGTTGTGTAAGAAAAAATGTATAAACTAAAAACTGTGGTCCAAATAAAACTTAAAACAAGAAGAATTTGTAATCTAACTGTCTTGGGAAGTGCACGTAGATCATTTTTACTATCATCAAATAAAATATTTGCTGCATCCTTCATCCAGTTCTTTATCGATTCCATAGTGAAAGGATATAATTTTTCTCAATTTTAACAAATGTTAATTTGTCCTAAACATTCCTAAGAGCGAAGCTTTTTTTTGTGAAAATTGATAAATTTTTCAACGTTTGATTTATTAAATGACTTATTTTCTTCAAATGAAACCTTCTTCATTGAATACGCTTTACTATTTGTAATCCTCGATTGAATTGAAATATTACCTTTATATAATTTTAATTTTACGGAACCATTAACTTTGCTTCTCTTTAAATCCACAATTTTTTGAAGTTTAAATCTCTCTTTTGAGTACCAATAACCATTGTAAATTAATTCTGCATATCTTGACATAATAGAATCTTTTTTGTGCATAGTTTCTTTATCTAAAGTTACAGACTCAATTGCCCTGTGAGCTTGAATTAAAAGAGTTCCTCCAGGTGTCTCATAAACACCTCTCGATTTTATTCCTAAAAATCTATTTTCAACCAAATCAACTCTTCCAATTCCATTTTTTCCAGCTAACTGATTTAATTTTTCTAATAATTTTGCAGGTGAAAATTTTTTTCCATTAATTCCAAATGGATCACCATTTTTAAAATTAATAGTTACATATGTTGGTTTATTTGGTGCTTTTTCTGGCGAAACTGTTCTTTGAAAAATAAATTCAGGAGCAGAGTTTCTGGGATTTTCTAAAACTTTACCTTCAGTTGATGTATGAAACAAGTTATCATCTACAGAAAAAGGTGGCGCACCTTTTTTGTCTTTTGGTATTGGAATGTTGTGTTTTTTTGCATAGTTAATTAAGTCGGTTCTTGACTTTAATTTCCAAATTCTCCATGGAGCAATTATTTTTATTTTCGGACCAAAATAATGATATCCCAACTCAAATCTTACTTGATCATTACCTTTACCAGTAGCTCCGTGCGAAACAGCGTATGATTTAAATTTTTTTGCTACTCTAATCTGATCTTTTGCAATTAATGGTCTAGCAATCGAAGTTCCAAGTAAATAAACTCCTTCATAAATTGCATGCCCTCTGATCATTGGGTAAACATAGTCTTTTACAAAAATATCTTTTAAATCTTTTATTATTATATGTTTAACACCTAGTTTTTTTGCATTGTTAATTATTTTTTTTCTATCAATTTCTTGTCCAACATCAGCAGTATAACAAATAACTTCTGCATTATAATTTTCTTGAAGCCACTTTAATATTATGGAGGTGTCTAGTCCGCCTGAATAGGCAAGAACTATTCTTTTTTTAAGTTTCATTATTTTATGTGCAAGTTTTTTTTGCTGTATTGTATGCTTTTGTAAAACCCATCAATGAATAATGATCTATAGTTTGAGATCCAGATTTATTATAAGCTGATACCATTATTCTAGATGCTTTCATCATTCTTTTAATTATTCTTTTTTCTATTTTATTACTAGATATCCAGGCAAAATCTTCTTGGGCAATATCAAATTTGTATTTTGATTTCCCAGAGGAAGCTATGATTGAGTTTTGACTATTATATTCATAACCCGATGTAGTACTTACTTCATCTGATATCTTATCTGAAGGCCTAAATGTTACAAATAATCTTGCTTCTCTATCTGACTTTTTAGGAGATTGTAAAACTGGTTTCGATTGAGCAAAGCAAACTTTTCCAGCTCCATCTTTAATTTGAATAACTTCCCAATCCTTAAATTTACCAATCTTTTTTACTTCCTCTGCGTAAGAGTATGAAAATGAGAAAAGTAAAATGATTAAAATATTTCTAATTAAGGACATGGATTTGGATAAATTTTTTGAACATTATTTATTTCTTTAATTACTTCTTCACTTAATTTTACTTTTACACTTTCTATGTTAGTTTTCAACTGCTCCATAGTTGTTGCTCCAATAATAACACTAGTCATAAATTCTTGCTCTTCACAAAACTTTATAGACATTTGACTCATGTCTAAGTCATATTTTTTACTTATCTTATAATATTCCTCTACAGCCTTTTCAGTATTTGGTTTTCTATATCTCGTCCAAAAATCAAAATCTCTTTCCATCCGAGAACCTTTTGGAAATTTTCCATTTCTATACTTACCTGACAAATATCCACTTGCCAAAGGAGAGTAGGAGAGACAACCTATTTCTTCTCTAATTGATACCTCAGCAAGACCTACTTCGTAAGATCTATTAAGTAAGCTGTAGGGATTTTGAATCGACATCATTCTTGGCAAACTCTTATCATTTGAAAGTTTAAGGTAATTCATTACTCCCCATGGAGTTTCATTTGATAGACCGACATATCTGATTTTACCTTTCTCGATATATTTTTTTAATTCATTAAGAACATCCTCAAACTGACTCCAATCATTTTCTTTATGTACATATCCAAGTCTTCCAAAATTATTTACATTTCTTTCTGGCCAATGGAGTTGATATAAGTCAATGTAATCTGTCTTAAGTCTTTTAAGGCTATCATTTAGAGCATTTTCTAAATTTTTACCTACAAAGCTATTTTCACCATTTCTTAAATAATCTCTTGCAGGACCAGCAACTTTTGTAGCTAAAATTATTTTGTCTCTTTTCTTATTTCTTTCAAACCAATCACCTATAATCATTTCTGTATGACCATAGGTTTCTTTTCTTGGTGGCACAGCATAAAGTTCTGCAGTATCCCAAAAATTAACACCCTCACTTAATGCAAAGTCCATTTGCTGGAAAGCTTCTTTGGGGGTATTTTGTTCTCCCCAAGTCATGGTGCCGAGACAAATTGTACTTACATCTAAATCTGAATTTCCTAATTTTTTGTAATTCATAGTATTAAATATTAAATTACTGCTTCTTATATTTTGGTAGCTTGAAAATATAGCAAAATATTACTATATAAAGGTTATGGAATTTAATAGAGAAAACATTTTAAATAAATCTACTGCTGCAAAAAAAGCAGTTGTTATGGACGAGGGCTTAAGAGCCTACATGCTAAAAGTTTACAACTATATGGCAACTGGAGTATTATTAACCGGAATAATTGCACTTCTGTCATTCAAGATGTCAGTAGTAACGGATGCAAATGGTTCAATAGTTGCTCTTACAGAGTTTGGAAATGCTATTTATTTGTCAGGTCTGAAGTGGATAGTGATGCTTGCGCCATTAGCAATAGTATTTTATATGAGTTTTGGGATAAATAAAATGAGCTCATCTAAAGCTCAGACAACCTTTTGGATTTTTGCTGCCCTAATGGGTCTGTCTCTATCATCAATTTTGTTAGTTTACACTGGATTGAGTGTAACAAGAGTTTTCTTTATTTCATCAGCAACTTTTGGAGCAATGAGCATTTATGGTTACACGACTAAAAGAGATTTAACTAAATTTGGATCTTTTTTAATGATGGGTTTAATAGGAATAATTATAGCTTCACTAGTAAATATATTTTTAAAATCATCAATGATGTATTTTGCGATATCAATTATCGGTGTTCTAATTTTTGTAGGCCTTACAGCTTATGATACTCAAAAGATAAAAAATATGTATGTGGCTTCTGACACAGGCGAGTTAATGGGTAAAAAAGCAGTGATGGGTGCACTAACATTATATTTAGACTTCATTAACTTATTTATAATGTTACTTAGATTATTTGGTCAAAGAAGATAAATAATCAACTTTTAAGTTTTTTCCAATTTGTATTCTTAATTAAACTTTGAAGATCAAAAGAATTTTTTAGTATTTTACCGTTTGTATCTGTAATTAGATATCTCAAATTTTTATTTGATGGTTTGAAATTTTTGCAAATTTTATAGATTGCATTTTCGGCAGCATTTTTAAAAACACTAAAACTTACTTGTTTACTAGAAATTGAAAGACCATAATCTTTCCATGATCCTTCAGATACCATTTTTGCATATAAATCTAGGATAATTTTTAGCTCATTCTTTTCAAAAAAAAATTTGGTATTTTCAATGTTTGGGCTGTTATTAACTACTAATTTTAATGTTCTATTCATTTAATTTGTATTTATTTATCAATCCAATTTGAAAAGCTGTAAAAATAAATGTGATTGGAAGCATTCCCCAAACTTTAAAATTCACCCAAAATTCCTCTGATTGAGTTCTCCATACAAATTCATTTAAAATTGCCAATCCAAAAAAGAAATACATCCACCTATTATTTAAAATTTTCCATCCTTCATCACTGAGAGGCAGAGATTTTCCTAAAATTTTTTTTAGTATTGGTTCATGTGTAAAATATTTTCCAAAATATAAAGCAAGAGCAAATAAAACATTTATAATTGTTGGCTTCATGTATATAAAAATAGGATTTTTAAAATAAATAGTTAATCCCCCAAATAAAGTAATTAAAATTCCACTTAACAGAGGAACCATTGGAATTTTCTTTTCTAAAATCCAAACAATCAAAACCGATATTATTGTTGCAACTATGAGTGGAGGAATTGCTACTTCTAAATTTTTATCATTATTATAATAAAAGAAAAAAAAAATTACTAATGGACCTATATCTGTAACAAATTTTAAAAAAGATTTATTCACTGCTACATATTATCAGATTAACAATACAATCATATTTTTTTTATTGATTTTTTTATTCAAATATCCATATTTAATTCGTGAGCACTCAAAAAGCAAAATTTTCAATTGGAGATGTAGTTAAACATAAGCACTTCGACTTTAGAGGTGTGATTTATGATGTAGATTTTGAATTCAATAATTCAGAGGAATGGTATCAGTCAATTCCCAAAAATGTGAGACCGAGAAAAGATCAGCCATTTTATCATTTGTTAGCTGAAAATGATGAAATCACTTATGAGGCATATGTATCAGAACAAAATTTACTAACAGATGATTCAGATGAGCCCATCAAACATCCTTTAATAAACGAAATATTTTCGGGTAAAAAAGGTTCAAGCTATTTTAAACCTTCAAACTAAGCTTTAAACCAATATTTAAACACAATTTACTCAAATCAAAGTCACAATAAAATATTATAATTATTCATAATCTGGCTGAGAATGCTTTTTAATTCCATTATTTATCTCCCTCAGTGTTCTCGGTCAGATCAATATCAAAATTTTAATCAATTTTATTTGTGCTATAAAAACCTATGTTAAATTATTTTAATCCTGGAAATACAATTAAGATAATAAGCAAATTACAAAAATTTATATTTGCTCTGTTTATTGCCGTTTTAATTTTAGGATTAGCAGAGGCATTAGTTCTATCACCAGAAGATTACAAACAAAGTGATTCAGTAAGAATTATGTATGTGCATGTACCAGCGGCATGGATATCATTAGGAATTTTTACTGTGATTTCAATTTTATCATTTGGGATCTTAATTTTTAAAAATAAAAATTTTTCATTAATAACAAAAAGTTTAGCACCTTCAGGTTTTGTATTTAATATCATTGCTTTAGTGACTGGTTCTATTTGGGGAAAACCTACTTGGGGAACATGGTGGGCATGGGATGCTAGAATTACTTCCATGCTACTTCTAGCAATATTTTATTTGATGTTTATGATGAGCTGGAAGATTGTTGATCAGGAAAATAAAGCAATTAAATTAAGCTCATATATTGCAATATTTGGTTTAATAAATGTGCCTATAATTAAATTTTCTGTGGACTGGTGGTCTACATTGCATCAGCCTTCGTCTGTAAATGTATTAAAGGAGACAACTATACATACAAGTATGCTTGTACCACTTGGTATAATGACTGCGGCATTTGCACTTTTTTCACTTTTGATATTTTTAATGAAATATAATACAGAACTGCTAAAAATTAAAAATAAAGGATTAGATAGATTATGATTAGTGAAGTTTTAAATATGAATGGTTACGGAGTATATGTTTTTTCTTCATTCGTATTTACTCTAGTAAGTTTTGGTGTCTTATATTCGGTTATTAAAATTCAATTGAAAAAAGAGTTAAAAGTTTTTGAAACTAAATTTAATAATTTAGAAATTGAAAAAGCTGAAATTGCAAAAAAGCAAAAAACTTACAGAGAAATTTTAGCAATTACATCAGCTTCAAAAATTTAACTTTAAATTTCCATGTATGGTAAAAAAGTTAAGTTAAGAGCCTTTTTAAAAAGAAAATTAGGATTGGAGGTATGGTAAAAAAAAATTCAATTGAAGTTAACAGCAAAAATTTAAAGTTTATTGTTACTGATTTTAAGAATGAAATAATTGTGTCCTACGATGGTGCGGTACCAAATTTGTTTGAGGAAGAAAAAGGTGTGGTCGCAGAGGGATACTTGCAGGATAGAAAATTTTTAAAAGCAGATAAAATTTTAGCAAAACATGATGAAAATTACATGCCACCTGAAGTTAAAGAGGCAATTAGTGATAATTAATGATTAATCAATTTGGATCATTTTCATTATATTTATCTCTGTTTTGCTCTTCTTATCTAATTTACAAATCGTTTGTATCACAAACTACAATCAACAAACGCTTAGGTGAAAATGTATTTTCTGTTTTGTCAGTTCAATTGGTACTCACATTGATTAGTTTTTTTTCATTAATTTATGCTTTTGTCATATCAGATTTTTCTAACATAACTGTCTATAATAATTCTCATACACTTAAGCCACTCTTTTATAAAATATCTGGAGCATGGGGAAATCATGAAGGAAGCTTACTGTTGTGGTTACTAGTTTTAACAGTTTTCTTATACATATTTTTTATAACCACAAAAAAATTAAATTTAAAATACAGACTTTTAACAATTTTTTTTCAACAAATAATAATATTTGGTTTTTTGGTGTTTATTATTTTTACATCAAATCCTTTTTTAAATATTTTTCCAGTACCTGAAGAAGGATTAGGTTTAAATCCTATCTTACAAGATCCAGCATTAGCTATTCATCCTCCACTTTTGTATGTAGGATATGTTGGAACTTCATTAATTTTTTCATCTTCACTTGCGACGTTAGTTTGTGGCACAATTAATAAAACTTGGGCTTCACATATAAAAAACTGGATTTTAATCTCTTGGATATTCTTGTCTGTTGGAATTCTTTTAGGATCTATATGGGCTTATTATGAGCTTGGATGGGGTGGATTTTGGTTTTGGGATCCAGTTGAAAATGTTTCTTTGATGCCTTGGCTTTGTTTAACGGCATTACTTCATACAATTATTGTTCTAAAAAACAGAAACTTATTTCACGGTTGGACTATAATTTTATCTATTACAACATTTTCTTTGAGTATGAGTGGAACTTTTTTAGTGAGATCGGGAATATTAAACTCCATTCATACATTTGCTAATGATCCAACAAGAGGTGTCTTCATTTTAATATTTTTATTTATACTTATTGTTATTTCTGTATTCATTTTTTTCTTTAATCAAAAAAATATTCCAGACAATTTGAAGAAAACTTATTTAATCAGCAAAGAAACAGGTATTTTAATAAATAATTGGTTTATGATGTTTTTTCTATCAGTAGTTCTTATTGGAACAGCATATCCAATATTTTTAGAAGTAATTAACGATTCAAAAATTTCTGTTGGGCCACCATTTTATCATAAACTTATGGTTCCCTTTTTAATACCTTTTTTATTTTTCATGACCGTAGGACCAAGAACTAAATGGATAAAAGATAAATTAATGAAATTTAATTTAAGTCAGATAATACTTTTTGTTATTTGCTTACTTATATCTTATCTAGTAACGTCAATAACGAACACAAAGTACTTATTTTCATTATTACTTTTTTCTTTAAGTTTTTATTTATTCTTTAATGTTATAAGAAGTTTTTCCCTTAAAAACTCTACTTTATCTCAGAAAGTTTCTCATCTTGGATTTAGCTTGTTCATTTTAAGTATTTTACTCAATGGTATTTTATCAAAAGAGATTTCTTCAAATATGAAGGTAGGTGATGAAATAAATTTTATGAACAAGAAAATAACTTTTGAAAACATAAAAATTGAAGATGGAGCTAACTTTAAAACTTTGATTGGTAATTTTAAACTTCATGATAGAAGCCAAGTTACTGATTTTAAACCCGAGATCAGAATTTATAATCAACCAGAGACAATCACTAGTGAGGCAGATATATCTTCTTCTTTGTACTCAGATAATTTTTTAGTTTTTAGCTTATTAAAAAGTGATGGCTATTTTAATGTTAGGTATCAATATAAACCATTAATGTTTTGGATCTGGTTCTCTATCCTTATTATGTCTTTAGGAGCAATGATTAGTTTTTTAAGAAAAAATGAAAAATAAAAAAATTTTTTTAATTACAATAATTATAATTATTTCAATTTTTTTTATATTACTTTTAGGTTTAAAAAAGGAGCAAAATTACATACCTGAAAGCAAACTAAGTATAATTAAAAATAATATTTCCTTTAAGACTTTATATTCTGAAGAAAAAATTTTTTTAAATGATCTATTAAAAGAGAAACCATATAACTTAATTAATATTTGGGCATCTTGGTGTGCACCTTGCAAAGAAGAACATCCATATTTAATTGAATTAAGCTTTAATGACAGAATTAATTTAGTAGGCATTAACTATAAGGATAATATTAAAAATGCAAAAAATTTTCTCTTTGATCTTGGAAATCCTTACAAAGAAGTTTTAGTTGATAATAGTGGAGTTAAATCTATTGAACTTGGAGCAATAGGAGTTCCGGAGACATATTTATTGAAAGATAATAAGATTATAAAAAAGTTTATTGGTCCGTTAAATAAAATTACTTTTGATGAAATAACTGAAATTATAAAAAAATGAAAAAAATAAATTATATCTTAGTTGTTTTTTGTTTTTCTATTTTTTTTTATAACCATTCTATATCTTCTGAAAAAAATGTTGACCAAATTTCAAAAAATTTGAGATGTTTGATTTGCCAAGGTCAGTCAGTTTATGACTCGCAATCAGATTTTGCATTGAGCATGAAACAATTAATTCAAAATAAAATTGATCAAGGAGTAGAGGAAGATGAGATATACAAATATCTTAAAGAAAAATATGGAGAATGGATTGTTTATGATCCCGAAGTAAATAAAAATACTTTTTTGTTATGGATATTACCCCTTATTTTATTTATTTTTGGCGGCCTTTTAATTATTAGAAAAGTAACTATAAAGTAGCCCTGATTTATCATGAAATTAATAATTAAATTAATATTGTTTGTATTTATTTTACCGAACCTTGGACTTGCGGAAAGTTCATCAGGGAACAAGTGGAGTTTTTATACTGGAATGTTTGATTTCAGTGATGATGGTAAAAAATCAAATCTATTTGGAATACAACATATCAATGAGGATCTATACAGAGAAACTTCTTTTGGCACTTTGCAGCCAGTCACAGGTGCTTTTATAACTGCAGATGATGCAGCTTATATATATACAGGTTTTCAAATCCCAAAAAAATCTGGATCTGTAACTATAACGCCAAGTTTTACTCCTGGATTATATAGCGAAGGAGATGGTAAAGAC
>LUMI01000236.1_pt1 | contig 15832 bp, 16 predicted proteins | sample 729681 | NCBI WGS metagenome assembly LUMI01 (sample SAMN03860267, study PRJNA289734) | marine metagenome | biome: seawater column; feature: ocean; material: water; isolation source: Red Sea water column Station 34 - depth 10m | place: Saudi Arabia: Red Sea | collected 2011-10-15 | depth 10 m
TTATCATTTTGTGCTTCATCTAAACTATTTTTTTCATTTTTAAAATAGGCACAAGAATATTGTCTCTTCTCATCTAAGAATAAGTCATATAATTTTTCTGAAATATCATAATGATGGCTTACATTATTTTTTGAATTCAAAATTTTATTGAAATTTGTTAAGTATCTATAACTTCCTCTAATTTTATTTATTATTTTGCTGTATAAACTGATATCTTTTCTTCCTATATTTCTAAAAGCAATTTCTAGAAACTCAGTTAGTGTTCCATTCTCAATGATTAATGATCCATTGGTATATGCTTCTCCAAAATATAAATCTGGGAGAAGTAATAATTTATAATTTAAAGATTTATCTAATATTCTTATTTGGATCGGAATTTCTTTAATTGGTTTTCCAATAACATATTTTTTCGAATCTGAGTCTATTAAAATAAATCCATCATACTTAAAAATTTTTTTTAATAAGTTTACAAGTTGCATTATGCTGCTTTTAAAGTTTTAATATCAAATCCTATTTTACTTAAAGCTGAGTTAAGTTCTTTTTTTTCTTTCTCATCAAGAAGATGGAGAGGTGGTAATAAATTTTCAAAATCTAAATTTTTGTCTGACAAAAAACTATGCAATCCAGATATCAAATTATATTTTTCAAATATAAGTCTTACATCACATAACTTTTGATTTTGTGTTTGATCAACTTTATTTATAAAGTCGTCATAAACCCTACGTGCCAAAGATGCAGTAACATTTGTGGTTGCTGTGATAATACCTGTGCAGCCTAGGTTTAGACCCTTTAGTAATTTAGACTCTGAACCAGGCATAACAGAAAAGTTTTCTAATTTTAATTCCTCAAATAAATTATATGAACTATCTTTTACTCCAATTATTTGTTTAGGAAATTTTTCAACTAATTTTTCAACACATTCCTTGCTAAACTTATACCCAGATAATTTTTCAAAGTTGTATAGAATAATTTCGCTTTCAGGCAATGTATCAACTATTTTAGAGTAAAATTGTATAACATCATTATCGCCATACTTGTAATAAGCCGGTGGCATTATCAAAAATCTATTAAAGTTATTTGTCATCGCAATTTTCATTAAATTTATCGTATCTCCTAATGAATTTAGGCCAGTACCAATTATAAATTTTTCCTTATTTTTGCTATTTGGAAGATTGTTAATCAGTTGGATTTTCTCTGATAACGAAATTAATTGAGATTGGCCTGTGCTTCCAAAAAAAACAGCTCCATGACAACCTAATTCTATAACGTTCTCAGCATGATCTATCGTTCTATTAATGTTTAAGGACAAATCCTCATTTAATATAGACAACGTTGCTGCATAAATCCCATTAACCTTGCTCATACATAGAAATTAATAGATAAAATTTTTTTAGTAAAGATTAAATATCAACACTTTTTATAACTATATCTTTTGCTTCATTAACTATGGATGCTAGTCGAGATAATTCTGGGCTTACATCTGGATGAATTTTTTTCATTATATTTTTGTAAGATTTCATAACTTCATCTTTAGAATATTTTTTTTTCAAATCTAAATTTAGTATTCTATAAGCTTCATCGATAGACATTGTTTCTGTATTATTCGTCTGATTAAAATTATTAAAATTGAACCTACCAGAGTTTTTTAATACTCTTAGCAATCCCCATATTCTAATTAATTGAAGTAATGATATTCCTGCTTTAGTTTTAATTAAGGGAAGAATTGCCAACAAGAATGGTAATGAAAAAATGTACCTGCCAGCATAAAACATTAAAAAAGCTAAAACAGCTGAAAAGATAATTATAAATAAGCGAATAAATTTCGAAATTTTCTTACTTGATGTTTTTGCAAACCAATTAAGGAACAAGTAAATTATTACAAAAATAATTAGTATTAAAAAAAAATAATTCATGTATTAAATTTTATTAATGAAAATACCACAATTACAAAAAAAATTAGAAGTAAAATCTTGTCACGATACAACGTGGGAAGATAACTACAGCTGGATTCATCAAAATAATATTTTAGAAGTTTTAAAAGATAGCTCAAAATTATTACCAGAAGTCAGGAAATATTTAGAAGATGAGAACGATTATTTTGAGCATCAAATGAAAGATACTAAAAATTGTCAAAAAAAGTTATTTGATGAAATAAAAGCAAGAATAAAATTAGATGATGAGTCTTTGCCATTTAAAGATACAAATTATGAATACTGGACCAAAACCACTGCTAAAGGAAATTATTCTATTAAATTAAGAAAAAAAATAGGAACAAACCAAATTGAAGAAATATGGAATGGCGATGTAGAAAAAGAGAAACTAAATACTGAATATTTTGGATTAGGAGATCTAGAGGTAAGTTTTAATGATAAATATCTTGGATATTCTTTAGATTTAAAAGGATCTGAATACTACACAATTTATATTCGGGACATAGAAACAAATAAACTTATTACAGAAAATATTGAGGAGACGGGTGGAGGTATAACTTTTAGTCTAGATGATAAATATATTTTTTATTCTAAGCTTGATGAAAATCATCGTCCTAGAAAAATATTTAGACATAAATTAGGAAGTTCTGTTTTGGACGACGAACTGATATTTGAAGAAAAAAGTGAAGCTTTTACTGTAGGAATTAGTTTAAGTTCAGATGAAAAATACTATTTTATTACCACATCCGATCACAATACCTCAGAACAATATTATTTTTCTGTCAATGAAGAAAAGCCTAATCCAAAAATTATACAAAAAAGAGAAAGAGGAATTATTTACTCTGTAAATTCATGGGATAATTATTTTTATAAACATACAAATAAAAATGCAGAAGATTTTAAAATAGAAAGATCTAGTAAAATAGATGATACAAATTGGGAAACATTTATACCTGCAAAAGATGAAGTTTTGATTGGAGGCTTGGTTTTTTTAAAAAACTGGATAATCAGATCTGAAACTTCAAATGCTTTAAGTAAATTAATTTTAAGAAATCCTGAAACTAACGAAGAACAAGAAATAAAATTTACCGACGAAAAAGTAATTGTGCCAGGTATTTCTCTTAAACAAAAAGATAAAAATACAAATGAAGTATATCTATCCTACTCCTCTCCAAAAACTCCAGGAAGAACTTACTTATTCAATGTTGAGACTGAAGAAAAAAAACTAGTTAAAGAACAAGAGATTCCTTCGGGCCACAATCCTGATGATTATATTGTAGAAAGATTAGAGTGCTCTTCGCACGATGGAAGATTGGTACCGTTAACAATTACAAGACATAAAAACACTAAAGTAAATGGAAGTGCTGACTTGCTTCTTTATGGATATGGCTCTTATGGAAGTTCAATGTCACCTGGGTTTTCTTCGACAAGACTAAGCTTAATTAATAGAGATATTATTTGGGTAACTGCTCATATTAGAGGGGGCATGGAAAAAGGTATGAAATGGTGGAAGGAAGGAAAATTATTAAATAAGAAAAATACTTTTGAAGATTATATAGCGGTTGCAAAATATCTAATTGAAAAAAAATATACATCAAAAGGTAAGATTATTGGAATGGGAGGTTCTGCCGGAGGTTTATTGATGGGGGCAGTTGTTAATAAAAGTCCAGAACTATTTAAAGGAATTGTAATGGCAGTTCCATTTGTTGACTCTTTAACAACAAACTTAGATCATTCATTACCTTTAACTGTAGGAGAATTTGATGAATTTGGAAATGCAAAAGATAATAAAGATCATTTCGAATATATTTATTCTTATGCTCCTTATAACAACATAAAAAAAATGGATTACCCAAATATTTTAATTACAACAAGCTTAAGTGATAATAGAGTTTTATTTGATGAACCTGCTAAATTTACTGCAAAACTAAGAGAATATAAAACAGACAATAATTTGCTCTTGTTAAAAACGGAAATGAATGCAGGACACGGTGGTAAATCTGGTAGAGATGGGGCTATCGAAGAAATAGCTATAGATTATTCGTTTGTGCTTAAAATTACTGAAAAGCTATAATCACATATCTTGAAAAAAAAAAAATAATACACATATAAAACTCGTAAGTCGCCTAATGGGGCTTGCATAAAATAACTTGCTTAACAAAGGAGGATATAATGACAAGTAAGGATCTATCAATTTTCAATTCACTAAGACCATTTTCAATTGGATTTGACGATATGTTTGACCAATTTGAAAATATGTTGGGTAATGGGGGTTTGAGTATGCAATCAAATTATCCACCATACAACATCAGAAGAACAGGTCAGGACAACTATTCTATAGAAGTTGCTCTTGCAGGTTTTAGCAAAAATGATGTTGAGGTTGAATTTGAAGATAATTTATTAACTGTTAGAACAAAACAAGTTGATAAGTCAGAAAATAAAAATGATGATGGTGAAATAATCCATAAAGGTATTTCGCAAAGACAATTTGCAAGATCATTTACAATTGCTGATGACGTAAAAGTAAATGGTGCTCAGCTAAAAGATGGTCTTTTAACAATTGCTTGTGAAAGAATCATACCTGATCATAAAAAGAAAAAACTTATTGAAATAAAATAAGCTTGACCTTGCTTGTGGGGCTCTGCCCCGCAAGTTTAAATACACCCGCTGGAACTAAAACCAATAATAATACCTGAGGTATTTACCTCAAATTTTCTCTCGCAAGGTATTCCATATTTTTTTGTTTTATAAACTAAAGTTTCATTCCCAAGTTCATTCACATAGTCTTCGCTAGGAGATCCGAGTTCCATTTTAAGTTCATTGACTTCTTTTCCAACAAATTGTCCGTATTTTTCATTTTCTTTTTCTGCGACTTCATCAGATTTTTTTTTTATAGTTTGACAACCTGATAAAAGAATAAAAGTGAAAATAGATATTAGGATTATTTTAAAATTCATAAATTTAAAGTTAAAGAATTATAACAACCAAAATAAGGCATAATATAAACTTCTCAGTTGAAAATTGTTAATAATTCAATCTAAATTCACGAAATTCAATTAAGAATCGAATAGTAGTCTTATTTTAGGAGGAACAAATGTTAGATAATTATTTTAACTATAAAAAACATAAAACTGACTTTCGTACTGAAGTCATAGCTGGAGTAACAACCTTCTTAACTATGGCTTACATTATGTTTTTAAATCCATTTATACTTTCAGGAGAATTTGCTGGACCTGAAAAAGGATTTTTTGATTTTGGAGCAGTTTATACAGCAACAATTTTAGCAACCGCTCTCGCCTGTTTTATAATGGCGTTTTATGGAAAAACTTGGCCTATCGGCTTAGCTCCAGGAATGGGAATTAATGCTTTCGTTGCTTTTGGTGTTTGTGCTGGAATGGGATACACGCCTCAAGAAGCATTGGGAGCTGTATTAGTAGCAGGAGTATTGTTCTTAGTAATTTCGCTTACACCAATTAGAGCATGGTTAATCAACTCTATACCTAAAAGCTTAAAGTTAGGTATTGGTGCAGGTATAGGATTATTTTTAGCAATCATCGGACTGCAAATAATGGAAGTTGTAGTTGATGATCCAGTAACATTGGTAAAACTTGGTGATCTAAGTAATCCATTGGTTTTATTAGGATGTGCTACCTTTATTGCAATAATTGTACTGGAAAAAATGAATATAAAAGGAAATATTATAATTGGTATTTTAGTTTTTAGTATAATTGCATGGGTTGCGGGTCTTGCAAATTTCAATGGTATTGCAAGTTCTCCTCCTCCAATGACTTATCTTTTTGAGTTTGATTTATCTGCTGCAATGACTGCTGGAATGTCGACAGTAATTTTCACATTATTGTTTATAGATTTTTTTGATACAGCAGGAACTTTGACCTCGGTTGCAAATGTAGCTGGAAAAGTTGATAAAAAAGGTAAAGTTCAAGATATTAATAAAGCGATGTTGTCAGACAGTGTATCTACAGTAGCTGGTGCAATGATGGGAACTACAACTGTAACAAGTTATGTTGAGTCAGGTGCTGGTGTAAAAGCTGGTGGTAAAACAGGAATGACATCACTTGTAATTGGAGTGTTATTTTTATCTTGTATATTTTTTGCACCATTAGCTACAAGTTTACCTAAGCAAATCGATGGAGCGGCATTATTATTTGTTTCTGTTCTATTTGTTAGAAATATTACTGACATCGAATGGAACGATATAGGTGAGTCGGCACCTGCTATTCTTGCAATGATAGCTATGCCGCTAACTTACAGTATTAGTAATGGTATTGCCTTAGCATTTGTTTCTTATGCTCTAATAAGATTACTAACTGGTAAAGCTTCTAGCACTTCACCTGCAATTTGGGTAATTGCGGTTCTAAGTGTAATCAGCTTTGCTGTAGCTTAATAATTATCTACGAAGGGCTAGAGTTTCACTCTAGCCATTTTTTTGTTTTTCAATAATCTCTTCTATAGAAATTTCTTCATAATGTTCAGTAGGTTGAACAATCCAAGGGTCATTTTCTAATCTTATTGGGCAAAAATCTGGTGTAAATGTAGATGATTTTTTCTTCCACAAGCATGCGGTCTTGATTTCCTGTATTTTATTTTTAATTGGTTCATATTTTTTTAACCAATCTATACTTTTATTTAGTGTAAGACCTGTATCAGACAAATCATCTACTAATAAAACTCTTTTAAAATCTTCATCTTTAGCAATTGAGCTTATATCTCTTGCAAAAATTAACTCACCCTGTTTATCTTCCATCCCCTCACCTGAATAGCTTTGTATTACTATATATGCTGTGGGAAGTTTTAATATTCTTGATAAAATATCTATTATTGGAGCCGCACCTCTCATAATTCCAACTAGTACTGTTGGTTTAAAATTGTTTGTTATTTCTACTGAAAGTTTTTCAACTGTATCTAAGTACTCTTCAAAGCTAATTATTAATTTATCTGCCATAAAATCTGGTATCATAAATATAAATATTTAAAAAGGAGAATTATTATGAAAGCTTATTGGATAAGTTTGTACACAAAAATTGAAAACCAAGAAAATTTAAAAAAATATGCTGAAACAGTTACACCAATTATAAAAAGTTTTGGTGGTGTGCCTCTTGTAAGAGGTGGAAAACATGAATCTTTTGAAGGTGATAACTTTTTAAGAACTGTAGTTTGGGAATTTCCAAGCTACGACAAAGCAATAGAATGTCATCATTCTGAGGAATATCAAAAGGGTTGGTCGTTAGCTAAAAATACAACCACAAGACATATGCAGGTAATTGAGGGTTTTAGTACTGAATAGGTTCATTATCTATAGATCTCCAAAGATACCACGTTGCAACAGAACAATATGGTGTAAATTTTTTTTTTAGTTTTTCTACAAAAACTTTAGGTGGAAAATATTTTTTTTTGTAATTATTTGATATTGCTCTTAACAAACCAATATCTTGGATAGGCCAAATATTTGATCTATTATATGTGAATAATAAAATCATTTCAGCAGACCACCTTCCTATTTGCCTTAATTCTGAAAGATAATTTATCGCTTCCTCATCATTCATTTTTTTTATTAAATTTGGATTAAATGATTTATTCAAAAATTTTTTTGCTAGTTCTTGAATTCCTCTAGTTTTTTGTTTGCTTAAACCACAGCTCTTTAGCTGGGAAAAAGTTAAACTTGATACAGTCTTTGGAGTTATTTTGCCTTTACATTTTTTTTTAAATTTTAAGAAGACACTATTTGCAGCAGCAACACTGATCTGTTGACCAATTATACTTTTACACAATGAAAAAAAAACATTTTTTCTGGTTGTTAAATTGTTATCAGAATATAACTTTATTAAATTTCTCATCACTTTATCATTTTTTGAAAGATATTTTTTAGCTTTATTCCAATAAGTAGGTGCCTTACTCATTTCTTGTGACCGATAGTTGTTTTTTGTAATAAATTTCTCTTCTAAATATAATTACTGATGATAAGATTACCAAAGCAGAACCAAATAATGTTGAAATAGTTGGCACTTCGTCCCATATCAAGTAACCGAATATAATTCCAAATATTAAAGCTAAATACTTTAATGGTGTAACTAATGAAACTTCTGATAATTTATATGACTGACTTAAGAGTAAATTTGCAACGCCACCTAACACTCCTACAAGAGACAATAAAATAAAATCTTTCAATGATGGCATGACCCATCCAAATGGCAAAGACATCAATCCCAATATAGTGATTGACGCAGAAAAATAGAAAGAAATAAGCCATACAGGCTCAGATGTAGATAGCTGTCTTATTGCTATAGCAACATATGACAAACCAAGACAAAAAATTATTGGATAAATGTAATAAATATTCAATAAACTTAAACCTGGCTGGGTAATTATTATTATACCTACAAATCCAACTATGACAGCAAGCCACCTATAAATCCCTACTTTTTCACTTAGAAAAAATATGGACATTATTGTTGTAAAAATTGGAGCAGCAAATGAAATACTCACAACTGTTGCTAATGGTAAATTTCTTAGTGCTATAAATATTGCAGTCAGAGCAATCAATCCAGCAAAACATCTTAAAAAATGCAATCCTGATCTTTGAGTTTTATAAAAATTATTTAGCCTGCCGCGAGGAATTAAAAATATTATAGGCAATAAACCAAAAAAGCCTCTAAAAAATAAAACCTCTCCTAATGGATAATTTTCTGACCACTTTACAATCAAATCCATTACAGAAAATGCACATACTGATAAAAACATGTACAAAAAACCTAATTGATTTTTAGAAAGCATATTATTATCTTTAAATTAAATACAACATTTATCAATGGAAATAGCAGTTTTAGCACTTGGATGTTTTTGGGGACCTGAACAAAAGTTTGGGAGAATTGATGGGATAATCAGAACAGAAGTTGGATACTGTGGAGGTAAATCAGAAAAAACAAATTACAAGGAAGTTTGTACAGGAACAACTGATCATGCTGAAGTTGTTAAATTAGAGTACGATGAAAATACAATTTCATATGAAAATATTATTAAATATTTTTTTGAATTTCACGACCCTACTACTTTAAATTCGCAAGGACCTGATTTTGGAACACAGTATAGAAGTGAAATATTTTATTTAAATGAAAAACAAAAATTAATTGCTGAAAAGTTGATTAATGAAGAAAATCAAAAATTAAATGGAAAAGTTGTTACAAAATTATCTGCATTAAAAAATTATTGTGCCGCTGAGGAATATCATCAAAAATATTTAGAGAAAAAATATTAATGTCTCTAGTTTCAACTGAATGGCTTGAGCAAAATCTTAAAAATGTAAAAATATTAGATGCCTCTTGGCATATGCCTGCATCAAATAGAAATGGATTTGAAGAATATAAAATTGAACATATATCCAATTCAATTTTTTTTGACTTAGATAAAAATTCTGATCAAAATTCTTCTCTTCCTCACATGCTTGCAGATTCTTTAATATGGGAACAAAATATCTCTCATTTGGGAATTGGTAATAATGACAGGATAATAATTTATGATAATTCAGATGTATTAAGCGCATGCAGATGTTGGTATAATTTTATTTACTATGGTCATGATCCAAAATTAGTTAGTGTTTTAGATGGAGGTTTTAATAAATGGAAGAGTGAAAAAAGACTAACTTCAAATGAAATCTCAGATTTAAATTTCTCAAATTATAGAGCAGATGAAAAAAAAGAAATGGTAAAAAATAAAAAACAAATTGATGAAAATATAATTAAAAAAAAATTTCTAGTGCTTGATGCAAGAAGTAAAGAGAGATTTGAAGGTAAAATTCCAGATCCAAGAAAAGATGTTAGAAGTGGATCAATTCCAGGTTCATGTTGTTTGCCATTTAACACTCTTATCGAAAGTGATAAAACTTTTAAAAACTTAGACGAATTAAATAATATATTTAACAATCTAACAAAAAATAATGAAAACCTAGTTTTTTCATGTGGTTCGGGAGTAACAGCTTGTGTTTTGGCGCTTGCATATTCTCTAGTAAATACTACATATGTCCCTACAATCTACGACGGCTCGTGGGCTGAATACGGAAAAATAACAAGCTAAAAAAATGAAACGATCAACAAAATTAACAACAATTATTTTTATATTTTTTTTCATTATTGCCGGCGTAATTGTTGCAAGAACAATGATTGGAAATCATTTTAAAAAGAAATTTAGTAAAAGACCTCCTCCTGGAATAATTGTAACATATGCTGAAAACCGTATTTTTGAAAATAATATAAGTACATTTGGAACTGCAATACCGTTTCAAACTCAAGCTTACAAAGTAGAAAAGTTTGAGATAGTAGATGAAATAAAATTTAATACTAAAGTTAAAAAAGGTGATCTAATTGTTCAATTAAAAAATAGAAAAATTGTTGCTCCGTTTGATGGTGTGATTGGAAAAAAAGAGTTTTCTGAAGATGTTGAAGTTTCAAAATCTTCAATTTTAATTAATTTAGACGATGCTTCTATAATTTATTGTGATGTTAAAGTTCCTGAAATTTATGTACCTTTTATAGAAGTGGGTTTACCTGTAAAAATTCAATATTCTGGTTCAAACAAGAAAATTTTTGAAGGTGAGGTTCAATCAATATCAAGTAGAATTACAGAAGATACTAGATCTTTGCCAATAAGAATTAAAATAGATAATGAAAAAGGAGAGATACTTCCAGGATCATTCCTTGAGATTTCAATTAGGTATAATGTAAGAAATAATTTGGGCGCACCAGATACGAGCACAATTGTTGAGGGTGATAATGTATTTATTTATAAAGTTGATGAAGAGAATAAAGCTATAAAAACAAAAGTTAATATTGGCGATAGATACAATGGATTTGTTGAAATTATTGAGGGAATAAATTCTGGAGATAAGATTGTTGCTGAAGGATTGAAAAAAGTAAGACCAAACGGAAAAATTAAACCTCTAGAAAAAGGTGCTCAACAACAAAGTTCGAACTGGAAAAAAAAATCAAAACCAAAAAAAGATGAACAAAAAAAAGGTAAATTTGATTGGTTGAAAAAACTTAATATATTTAAAAAATCAGACTCAGAAAAAAAGTAAGAAACTAAATGTATTTAACCGAAGTAAGTATCAAAAGACCTGTAGTTGCATGGGTTATGTCTTTGGTTTTAATTATTTTTGGAATGTTTGTTTTTTCAGAACTTCCAGTAAGAGAGTTACCAGAAGGAATTCAGCCACCTGTTGTTCAGGTTCAAACAGATTATAAATCAGCATCCGCAGATATAATTGATGAAGAAATTACACAAAAAATTGAAGATGTAATTGGAGGAGCAGAAGGAATTAAAAACATTGACTCAAGTTCTTTAAATGGAAGAAGTAGGATAAATATTGAATTTGATACAGATATAGATTTAGACGATGCTGCAAATGATATACGTGAGAGAGTCTCTAGAGTTGTTGATAATTTACCAAGTGAGTCTAATCCACCTCAAATTTTAAAAAGAGCAGCAGGTTTTACTACTACTATGTGGGTTGCAGTATCATCTCCTACTTGGAGTGATTTAGATTTAGGAGATTATGCAGAAAGATATTTGGTTGATGTTTTTTCAAGTGTTCCAAATGTTGGAAGGATTTTAGTTGGTGGGTTAAGAGAATTAAGCGTTAGAATTTGGGTAGATCCAATAAAATTAGCAGCTAATGATTTAACTATACAAGAAGTTGAAAGAGCTCTAAGAAATGAAAATATAAATCTTCCCGCAGGTACTCTAGAGGCAGATAACAAAGATCTTACTTTAAATATAGATAAGTCCTACACAAACATTGATACAATTAAACAACTACCAATAAAGAAGAATAAAGAGAAGGCGGTAATTTTATCAGATGTAGCAAATATTGAATTTGGTCCAGTCTCTGAAAAAACGCTATTTAAAGCTCAAAGAAAAAATGCTCAAAACCTTAAAACAGTTGGAATAGGAATTTATGCGAGAAGTGGCGCTTCAACTGTTGAGCTTTCAAAGCAGATAAAAAACAAAATAGAGGAAATCAATCCAACTTTACCTGATGGTCTCAGTCTAGAGATAGCTTTCAATAGAGCGACCTATGTAGGTACTGCAATTGAAGAGGTTTATAAAAGTTTAATTATTGCATTTGTTCTTGTTGTTTTAATTATTTATTTATTTTTAGGAAATCTTAAGGCAGTAATCGTACCGGCTGTTGCCCTACCAGTTAGTTTGATAGGATCATTCTTAGGACTATATATATTTGATCTGTCCATAAATATTTTTGTACTTTTAAGTTTTATTCTAGCAATTGGTATTATCACAGACGACTCTGTTATTATGACAGATGCCATTTATACACGTATCGAAAAAGGAGAAACACCTTTAGTTGCTGCTTACAAAGGATCAAAACAAATTACATTTGCAATTATTGCAACAACTTTAATTCTTGTTGCTGTATTTTTGCCTTTGATTTTTATAAAAGGAATTTCAGGAACACTATTTAGAGAAACTGCGATAGCTCTTTCTTTTTCTATAGTCGTTTCATCATTTGTAGCTTTAACTTTATCACCAATGCTTGGTAGTAAATTTTTAAGTAAAAAGGAAAGAAAAGGTTTCTTTGTTAAAAAATTTAATAATGCATTTAAATCTTTTTCAGATGGTTATGTCGAGACATTAAGTTATTGGTTAAATAAAAAAAAAACTATTTCTTTATTCATTATACTTATAGTTGCTGGCTCAATTTATCTTTTCAACTTTACAAAAAAAGAATTAATCCCAACTGAGGATAGAGGATCTTACCTTATAATTGGATCTACTGATGAAGGGAGCTCCTTTGAGTATACTCAAGAGAAAGCCCAAATAATTGAAAGTAGGTTATTAAAATTACTTGAGGCAGAAGATAGTCCATATGAAAGATTAATTATGCGAGTTCCTGGTTTTGGAAGATCAGCAACCTCTTACAATACTTTTATAATCATTGCTTTGCTTGATGAATGGAAAAATAGAGAGAAAGGAAGCCAAACTGTTTTAAGAGAGGCAATTGGTCAAATAGTTTCTGTACCAGAAACATTTGCATTTCCAATATCACCTCAATCAATAAGAGTTTCAAGTTACAATAAGCCAGTGCAAATGGTTATTTATGGAACAAGTTACGAAGAATTAGAAAAAATTCAAAACGAAGTAATAAGAAAGCTAAGAGGAAATAGAAATCTTTCAAGAATAGAAAGTGATTACACAAAAAATAAACCAGAGGTGAAACTTATAACTAATAAAAATAGAGCAAAAGACCTGGGGGTATCAACTGAGACTATAGGTCGTACTTTAGAGACTTTTTACGGAGGAAAAAGAGTTACCACATTTAATAGAATGGGTAGAGAATATCCAATTATAGTTCAACAGTATTTAGCTGATAGAAGAAATAAAGATGGTATTTCTAAAATTCATGTTAGATCAGAAACCACAGGTAAATTAGTTTCACTAGCAAGTTTAGTTGACTTTAAAGAAAAAGGTACAGCAGAAGCTTTGCCAAGGTACAATAGGCAAAGAGCAGTGACAATTTCAGCAGCTATAGATGAAAATTACAGTTTAGCTGAAGCAATGAAATTTTTTGAAAACACATTAAATGAAGTTGCTCCACAAAATCAAATTACATGGAAAGGAAAATCAGAGGAATTAAAAGAGACAAGTAATGAAATATACATTATTTTTGCTTTAGCTTTGATTACTGCTTATTTGGTTATGGCTGCTACCTTTAATTCATTTATTCATCCTTTCATTATTATTTTAACAGTTCCACTTGCAGTCTTTGGGGGATTGGTATTTATTTTATTTTTAAATAGTTCAATTAATATTTTTTCTCAAATAGCATTGGTTATTCTAATTGGCATATCAACAAAGAATAGTATCTTAATTGTAGATTATGCTAACCAAATTAGAACTACTGGGGCTAAATTAGAAAATGCAGTTAAAGAGGCGTGTAAACTTAGAATAAGACCAATAATAATGACATCATTAAGCACAATGATTGCGATGCTTCCACTTGTTATAGGAAATATAGGACCAGGTGCGGGAGAAGGATCGAGATTGGCAGTGGGATCTACTATTTTAGGTGGTATGATTATATCCACTTTTTTTACTCTTTATGTAACACCTACAATGTATTTAGCATTAGCAAAAAATACTAAAAGAATTGATGCGGTCGATTTAGAGCTTAAAAAACAGCTTAATTAGTTTTTATTTTTTTTACTTTTTCTTCTAAATTATTTCTGCACTCAGATAGTTGACCTTTATACTTAGCAGCTTGCTTTGATACTTTTTGTGCATAATTTTTGATTGCTTGTTTTTTTACTCCCTTTTTGTATCCACCCCAACCTTGATGATAAGCTAAGTATTGATTGTACACATCTTGCTGAGAAATATTTAATATCGATTTTGATTTTGAGGTATACCAGCCGATAAAATCAGTGCTATCCTTAAAACTATTTCTCCAAGCAACTCTTTTTCCTGTTTCTTTTTTATACATTTTCCATGTGCCATCCAAAACTTGTGCATAACCAAATGCAGACGATAATCTTTTGTATGGTTTATTATTATTTAATAATGTCTTCCTTCCAGGTCGTGCGATAAAATTAAATCCAGACTCACCATGAATGATTGCCATTTGAACATGAATTGGTGTTCCCCATTTTTCCTCAGACTTTTTTGTATGGAAGTACCAATGAGTTTTTTGATTAAAAATATCACATAAATTATTAGGATTTACAGGAACAGATGTATACTTTGGCATCCCTGCACAGGAATTTAAAATAAAAATTAAAATAATATGAATTATTAAAAAATTTTTCACATGTTTTTTTACAAGTTTTAATTTTGAAATAAAATTTTAAAATTATAAGAAAACCCAATTTGAGAAGTTAGTTTAAAATAAAATATATCTTTTGGTGGATAGAGAGCTTTTGCAATCTTCTAATTGTTTTTTATATTTATTTGAATTGTTTTCTACTTTTTTAGCTAAAAGTATTACTTTTTGATTATTTTTATAATTTTTGTACCCACCCCAACCTTCATGGTACGCAAGATACTGTCTAAAAGCATCAGTTAGAGGAATTTTTAAAATAGATTTTGTTTTATTTGTATACCAACCAATAAAATCAACACTATCTTTGTAACTCGCTCTAGATGCAAATTTGTTTCCAGTATCTTCTTTATATTGTCTCCATGTACCCTTAACTGCTTGAGAATAACCAAATGAACTTGAAGGTCTTTTGTATGGAATAACTTTAAATATCTTCTGTCTTTGAGGTTTTGCTAACCAATCAAAATCAGACTCCATTTTTATAATTGCTAACTGTAAATAGATTGGGGTACCCCATTTTTTCTCAGCTTTTTTAGAATGTTTATACCAAAAATATTTTTCTGAAAAGATAGAACATCCATCAGCAGTATTTTTTGGAACTGATGAACATGCTGAAATAATTGAAAGTAAAAAAAATAATAATAAAATTTTATAACGAATCCCAAATTAATTTATAATTTATCTATTTTTTTTTCTCCAGATCCAAGGAAAAGTGGCAAATTTTTTTTTTGAATATCTTGGATAATCAAATGCATAGCCATTTTTAACCATGAATATTGATAAACTCTCACTTCCATTTATAAAACATTCTGCCAAAATTCTATTATAGAAATCTTTTTCTTTTTCTGGAATACATTTGACTATTTTATTTGAAATTTTTTTTTCTAATTTCTTCTTAGATTCTTCGCCACAAAATATTTTTATCGAATTAAGTAAACAAGTCTGTTTTTTTCCTCTAAAAAAACTTTCTGGTGCATCGATCCCTGAAAATCTAATTTTTTTATTTTCTAGAAGAATGGTGTCACCATCAATTACAGATATATTTTTTGAATATTTT
>LUMI01000783.1_pt1 | contig 15806 bp, 13 predicted proteins | sample 729681 | NCBI WGS metagenome assembly LUMI01 (sample SAMN03860267, study PRJNA289734) | marine metagenome | biome: seawater column; feature: ocean; material: water; isolation source: Red Sea water column Station 34 - depth 10m | place: Saudi Arabia: Red Sea | collected 2011-10-15 | depth 10 m
GTCACCCAATCACTCATCGAGAGGAGTTGGGTGGTTGTTACACTGCTGCATGCACCGCCTGAAGCGACCTGTGCTGAAATCGCTGCAGCAGAAACATCGTTGGGGACTTCTGCGATCACGATTACATCGTCATCTCCAAAAGCCATGTACATCCCGATCATGTTTCCCCCAAAAGCTTCACACGCTTTGGATATCATCCCTGACCGGTCCTGAGGATTGTCCACCATGGTTTTGATGGCTTGACTGGTGTAACTCGCTTTGAACATATATAGGGCCATTTCCCCTCCTGTATGGGTGTTATTGATTAGAAACCATTCCTTGGAACCCTAATACTAAAGTGCCATCCGTCCAAGGCAAAAATCCAAATCTTCCCCAAGAGTGTATCCATGGTTGAAAACTGAAAAAACATTCAGAGTAAGTTTTTTTCCGAATCCCTGAAAATTGAAGTTGATAGAAATGGTCAATGATATAGATTTTAAACACTCAACCACTTTAAACAACAATGGATCATGACAAGAAAAGTGATTTTTGAATTTTTAACCAATATGAGAAATACCGTTTTGCTCTTCCTCCTGATCCTTGGTTTGAGCGGATGTGAATTTTTCGCGCTCTCATTTGCGCCCGGAAAAGAGCCATTGGCAGATAATTCTGAACTTGCGAATCAAGCAAGCAAGGTTTTCTGGGAGACGCTTCACCAGGGAGATTACAGCAACATCTCTAAACCGATGACCCTGCTCAAAGCGGCTTATCTGCAGAATCCCTATGATGCAAAAATAGCAGCGCGTATCGGATTTTTGCATGCATGGAGCCTGACAGAACGGCAACGTCTGAAAAACATCCCTCCACAGATTACAGACAATGCAATTCTGGCAAGAAAGTACTTTGAAGAAGCGGTTCGGCTCAATCCTGAGGATGCTCGTTACCTCGGATTTCACAGTTCCATGATGATGTCGGAAGGATCGATTCACAAAGACGCGTATCTCACCCGGAAAGGGTATTTCCAGGGGTTGGATTCGATAGAGGCCTGGCCTCAGTTCAATTTATTCACCATTGGTTATACGATGAGTTCAAAAGAACATTCCGATCCTAAATTCCGTGAAGCCGTTGACATGCAATGGGAAAATATCGACAAGTGCATCGATGACACCATCGACAGAAACAATCCTGATTTCTCAAACTATTTTGAAATGGAATCTTCAGAAAAACGGGAATCTTATAAGAGAGCATGCTGGAATTCATGGATTGCCCCCTATAATCTACAGGGATTCTTCATGAATTTTGGTGACATGCTGGTCAAGGAGGGTAAGCCCGAAATTGCGAGGAAGATCTATCAAACTGCCATGGATCATCCGGATTTTGAAACCTGGCCCTATAAAGAATATTTGATCCGAAGAATAGAAAATGCTGATCAAAATGTAGAAAAATTCAGAGCAAACAATAATCCATCAGCTGATGTGAATGACAGCACTATCATGATCAAGACCACCTTCGGCTGTATGGGATGTCATCAAAACTAATCTCAAAGAGTTCCTCTTTTTTGGAAGGACATCAAATACAAAGGCTCATTCTTTCTCCCGATTCAAACAACTCAGTGCATACATTTCTGCCGACTCCATATGCTCGGTCATCAACTGTCGCGCCGTATCAGGAGACCCATCCTTTAAGGCTTGCAGCAGATTCTGATGATAAGACGGGCTAAAAGGCTTAAAATGAATTTTGCAAAAAACGACAGCACCGGATTGGGGCAGGCATCGGCAAGGACATGATGGAAATCCAGTTCCTGAATCCTTTGTTCCCTCTGTGAAGCAGGAGGATGATCTTCGCTGCAATGCTCCACAGAAGCCTCCAGCAATTCGAGATCTTCACTATCTAAATGTCCTGCGACAGAGGCGGCTAGTTCCGGTTCGATGATTTTTCTAAGGGCATAAATATCCTCAAGAGAAACGTTTCTATGGAAAAAATAATTCCAAAGCAACTCATTGGTTTTTTCTGAACTGACTCTTGAAACAGAGGCCCCTCCTCCCGGACCCGTTCGAATGTTCACCAGACCCTGGACCTCAAGGGATTTAAGCGCCTCTCGCATTGTGCCCTTGCTGACCTTGTAAGTCTTCAAAAAATCCTTTTCATCAAAGAGTCGCTCACCGGGAGGAATTCGATTGGTGATGATTTCTTCTTTGATCAGTTGAGCCACACTGTCCGATAATTTTTTGCCGTTCGTCGGCTTAAGTTCGTCACTCATGGTTTCATCATTTTCTGCAAAGCTCAGACAGGGAATGTAACAAGGTATTCACCCCTTTAAATAGCTGCTCTTGTGAAGCATATTCGGAGGGATGATGACTGATCCCATTTAAACATGGCGTAAAAATCATCCCCGTCGGTATGATTTCGTTGACCATGCATGCATCATGAAAAGCACCCGAAGGCATTCTTTTATAACCGTATTGAAGTTTTTTTGCTGCACTTTCTATCACCTCAATACAGGAATCATCAAATTCCGTCGGCGGTTTGAAGGACCTTATTTCTACGTTATTGGTACAATGGTGTTTTTGACTTATTGAAGAAATTGCCTCCGTAAATTGATTCTTCAATTGTTCCAGGGATTCTGAATGAGGGCTTCTGATATCCATCCCGAACACAACCTTTGAGGGAATGGTTGATCTTGAATTAGGCTCGACGTCCATTGTTCCAACCGTCATCACTCCATCTTCCTTTTTTAGCAGAATCGACCGACACTGACTTATAATTTCTGAAGCACACGCCAAGGCATCCGCCCGCAGTCTCATCGGAACGGTCCCCGCATGTCCTGCAACTCCCTGGAGAGTAACATCCATGGTCATTTGTCCTTGTGCCCCGGTCACTACACCAATATCCAGATTTTCATTTTCAAGTACAGGCCCCTGTTCGATATGAAGTTCAAGGTAGGCCTTCACTTTCAGGGAAGAAGGGAGTTGATTCCCAGCATAACCAATCTGTTTTAAACAGGTTCCATAATGACTGCCATCTGAAGCCCTGCAATCCAACACCTGCTCGGAGCTTAATTTTCCACTAAAAACCGCAGAACCCATTGCCGGACAGAAGCGTGCTTCCTCCTCATTACTCCAGTTGACCAGACCAAAACCATGATCAAGCAGAATCTGATTTTCATGCAACGTTCTGAGCACTTCCAGAACAGCCAACACCCCCAAAACTCCATCAAACCGGCCACCATGGAGTTGTGTGTCAAGATGACTGCCCGAGAGAACAATCGGGAGATCTGAATTTGTCCCATGCTTGATAAAGAACATATTCCCAACTTCGTCCACCATCATCTCATCTACAAATGGTTTGATCCATTCCGTCAAAAGGTCTCTGGCCTTTCCATCCTCTTTTGAGAGTGCGGGACGACTGACTCCATTTTCTGGAGCTTTCCCAATTTCTGCCATTTCCATCAGGCTTTCCCAAAGTCTGCTTGAATTCACAGTTAATTCATTAAACTTCATTACTAGGCGTCTGCTTAAGCTGGTTTAGGTTGATGATCTTATTTAAACGGGATGATGACATCGCCACTGATGGGCAGGGTCCATTTTATCGTTGGAAGAAAATGGAAGTTCCAAGCATGATTCGGTTGCATGAGAACATCTTGGATAAAATGGACAGCCATCTTCAGGAATCGGTTCGACCGAAACTTTATTTCCGGACTCCATGGGTTTCCCAATCACAGGGACACTTTCCAATAAAAGTTTCGTGTAAGGATGTTTATGATTTTTGAATATTTTCTTTGTAGGGCCGCTTTCCACAATCTTACCCGCGTACATGACCACCGTTTTTGAACAAATCTGCTCCACCACCGCCAGGTCATGACTGATAAAGAGATAGGTCAATCCCAGTTCTTTTCTCATTTTGTCAAGAAGTTTTAGAATTTCTGCCTGCACGGAAACATCCAGCGCAGAAACGGGTTCGTCCAGGACCAATAATTTTGGTTTTGAAAGCAATGCCCTCGCAATACAGACCCTCTGTGCCTGACCTCCGGAAAATTCATGGGGATACCTGTCGAGAATTTCCTCACTCAGGTGAACGTTTTCAAGGACTTCACGAATTCTCGAATGATGTTCATCATCATCGATTCCCATTCTTTGAATTTGATACTGAAAAATCTGACCTACGGTCTGTCTGGGATTCAGAGACGCAGTCGGATGCTGATAGACCATCTGCACACTTCGGTAGAAGCTTGTCCTGTTTTCGCTGAGATGGTTCAAAAGTTCATTGGATTGAAAATGGATTTTTCCTTGGGTCGGTTTTTCCAGTCCCATCACCATTTTGGCAAGTGTTGATTTGCCACACCCTGATTCTCCAACCACTCCCCAGGAATCTCCTTCCTCAACGTCCAGGTCAAACCCCTGTACCGCCTTGATGAGAGGGCTTTTGGACCACCACTCCGAAGAATGAGACAAATAATCCTTATGCACATCATGGAAAGAAAGAATCACTTCAGGCATGAACCGACTCCAAAAGGAAGCACCGACAATTTCTTTCCGGGTACTGGACAAGGTTGGGTTCTTTTTTTGAACAAAGGTCCAGCGATTCAGGACACCTCGGTGAGAAACTGCAACCTTCCGGAAGAAGACCAGGTTGGGGCGGCAGCCCTGGAATTCCGCCAGCAATGTTTTCACCAGAGCCCAATACAGGAGTGCATTGGAGCAAAGCCTTCGTGTAGGGATGCTTCGGCTGATTCAAAATAAGATCGGTTTCACCCGTCTCGACGACTTGTCCGGCATACATCACTGCAATCTGATCCGACAACTTGGAAACGACTCCAAGGTCATGGGTAATGAAAATCAAGGCCAACCCCATCTCTTTTCTAAGCTGATCTAAAAGTTTGAGGATCTCGGCCTGGATGGTGACATCCAACGCCGTTGTAGGCTCATCCGCGACCAGAACATCCGGCTTGTTCGCAAGTGCAATTGCGATAGAAACCCTCTGAAGCATTCCTCCGGACAACTCATGTGGAAAGGATTCTAAGATTCTCGATTGTGTGGGTAACTGGACTTGATTCAGTAAATTCATGGACTCATCCCGAATCTGTTTTTCCGTGAGATCTTGATGTCTCTTGAGAGAAAGTCCGATTTGGGTTCCGATTGAAAGCACCGGGTTGAATGTTGTTTGAGGATCTTGAAACACATAGGCAATTCTATTGCCCCTGATATCCTGGAGTTTGTTTAGGTTAAATTCGAAAACCTCTGCTCCATCAAGTTGAACACTTCCATTGCTGATCGCCATTGGGGGGGATGGTGCAAGCAGACATATAGAAAGGGAGGTGATGGATTTCCCGGAACCTGACTCACCAACCAAACCCAGACATTCTCCGGGTTTGAGCAGCAGATCAACCTTGCGGACCAAAGGATGATTTTTCTGCTGGTTTTGAAGATTGACTTCAAGATTCTTGATTTGAAGCCTTGAACCCTCTGAATCTGCAGATTGGTTGACTGGTTCGACATGCTCCACCTCCGTGAAGGCCTTCGGACTTCGGATCGCCCCCCCACGAAGTCTGGGATCCAAAATATCCCTGATGCCATCCCCAAAAAGATTGAGGGAAATCACCAGGATCAGGATCAAAACTCCGGGGATCGTTGAAACATGAGGTGCAGTAAAAAGGACTTTTCTTCCTTCACCGAGCATCGAACCCAGATCCGCCGTGGGAGGCTGGGCTCCCAAACCCAGGAAACTGAGACCTGCCGTTTCCAAAATCATCCAACCTGCGGTGGTTGAAATCGTCACAACGATCACAGGGAGGACATTGGGAAGCAGTTCCCTGAAAAGGATATCAAGATGCCCAGCACCTGAGGTCCTGGCCGCCATGACGAACTCCCGATTGGTTAAGGTGATGGTGGTTCCCCGAACGGTCCTGGCAAAAAATGGAATGTTGACAATCGCAATCGCCATGAGAGCATTCAACAATCCGGGACCAAAGGCGGCGACGATGGCAAGTGCAAGCAGTAGATAAGGGAATGCCCAAATGGTATCAATCAGACGCATCAGCAGGCTGTCTATTCTTCCCCCGAAATAACCACTCACCAAACCGATGGTACTGCCTATTAAAGCCGCAGCAAAAGTTGCTGCAAATCCCACCGCCAAACTAACCCGGGTCCCCCAAAGAAGCCTCGATAAGAGATCCCTCCCGAGTTCATCTGTTCCCAACCAATGTTTCGCATTGAAAGGAGTTTCCAGTCGGACAGCGAGGTCCGTCTCATCGGGATCGATCAGAGGGAGCAATGGGGTTATCAGACAGACCACAAGAATCAATACAATCAAAAATGCTCCAACCGGAGTGAGCTTATTTTGGTTGAGACGGAACCAGAATTCTTTTCTTGAAGCAACGGATGCACTCATCTCAAGCCTTAATCCTTGGATCAAGTGCATGCTGGAGCAGATCGGAAATCATGTTTACGATCACGTAAAAGGAGGCCACCAGCATCACCCCTCCCTGAACCAGCAGAATATCTCTTGTAGAAATGGCTGTGACCAGCATCCGTCCAATACCCGGCCACTGAAAAACAGTCTCAACATAAACGGCTCCACCCAAAACCAGTCCGGTCTGTAACCCTAACACTGGAACCAAACCCACCAGGGCATTTCTAAAGGCATGACGAAACACAACGCTGAATTCCCTTTCCCCTCTAGCCCGGGCAGACCTCACATAATCCTGTCGGAGTTGTTCCAGCATTCCTGCCCGCGTCAAACGTGCAATGACACTGGTTGCAACAACACCGAGTGTGACGGCTGGCATCAGTAAATGAATCAGTAAATCACCAAGACTTTCATCTCCGTATGGAGTGAACATCCCACTCGCTGGCAGCCATCCCAGGTGCACAGAAAACAGAGCAACTGCCATCAGGGCTAACCAGAAAGATGGCGCTGAGATCCCGATCAGTGAGATTACGGTTAATGTCTGGTCGACCCAACTGTACTGTCTCACCGCAGCCATCAAACCAGAAAGGAGCCCCAGAAAGACGCAGATCAGCATCGCTGAGCCTGCCAGGATCAGGGTTGGTACAATCCGGTCTAAGAGTTCATCCAAAACCGGACGGTTTAAATTGTAACTCCTCCCAAAGTCGCCACTTAAAAGATTACCCAGCCAGTTGAAGTACTGTTCCACCAAAGGACGGTCTAATCCCAGTTCAGCCCTCAGTTTGGCCACATTTTCTGCTGTGGCGTAACCCTGTAGGATCGCAATCGCCGGATCTCCCGGGATGAAGACCATGATCAAGAACACGATCAGAGAGATCCCCAGAAGAACTGGAACTAGAAGGATTAAACGGGTTAAAACGTAGCGGAGCATGGCATGAAGCTTAAGTTCCCTGAATCATCCAGGGATTAAGACCGTGCCCTGATTTTCTTCATTTAAATCAAGATTTTCAATGAAGATGACAACTTTTTTGCAGGAACCAGATGGGAGGCTCCTAGGTGCCTAAGCCCTTTGAACGGCAAAGACACCCAGGAGAAGTTCTTAATTTTTACTTACGTTGTGAAGAAGCAGGAAAAATGAGGGTTGCAGACCAAAATTGTTAACATTTTTGGCCGTTACAGCGTTCTGCTTCCAATTGGCAATGAAAGCCCAGGGGGCATCATCGTAAACGATCCTCTGCATTTCCTTGTAGAGTGCGGCACGAACGGTTTGACTCGTGTTCCGTCTCGCTTCTTCAAGTAATACATCGACTTCTGGATTGGAATAATACCCGGAATTGAATCCACCCTTATCAGGCCAAGCACCCGTTCTTAATGCCAGAAAAGGAAGAGTATCCGGATCATTGGTCATCCACGCCATTTCTGCCATATCGGCTTTTCCTTCAAGACCCGGGTTGACCTTTCCGAGAAACGTATTCCATTCATAGGTTTCAATCTTCACATTCAGTCCGACCTTTTTCAGATCTGCCTGAATTGCAGTTCCCATTGGAACCGGATCCAACATTCCAGAACCACCTTCCGTTACATAAAACGTCAGGGTTGAGCCCGCAAAACCAGCGTCCTTAATCATCTGACGGGCCTTATCTGGATTATAGGGATAGGGATCAAGGCTTTCATTATACGCCCATGCAAAAGCTGCAGGGGTAGGTCCGGTGGCTACGGTCGCCGTGTTTTTCAAAACATTCTCAACCAACGATTTTTTGTTGATCGCATGATTCACCGCTTTTCGAACCTGTTTGTTTTTGAATGGACCTTCCTTGAGGTTTAAAATTAAAAACCACAGGTGGGGTCCCGCCTGCTCCTGGACATTGTAGGAGCTGTTTGAAGAAAATCTTGAAACACTGTCTGGCGGTACTTCCACCATCAGGTCCAAACCTCCTGACAGCATTTCCGCAACCCGGGTGTTTGCATCGGTGATCGGTCGAAATACAACCGACTTCAGTGGTGCTCTTCCACCCCAGTAAGCATCATTTCGATCAATGATGACGTGCTGGTTGCTTTTCCATTCTCTGAATTTAAATGCACCTGTTCCTGCCGGATTACGTCCAACATCTTTTCCATGCTTTTTTACAGCAGATGGAGAAATGATAAGACCGGTCGGATAAGCAAGGTTTGACAATAATGGTGCATATGGATCGTCCATGCGGAAACTGACGGTATGCGAGCCCTTAACTGTCGTTTCCTTGATGGCTGAAAAGAAGAAGGAAAGCGGGAAAGGCCCTGTGCCTGCCTGAGGATGATCTTTGACCAGCATCCGGTCAAAATTGAACTTCACTGCTTCTGCATTGAAATCGGTTCCATCATGAAACTTCACTCCCTTCCTTAACTGGAAGGTATATACCTTGCCATCATCGCTGATGTCCCAGGATTCCGCTAAAGATGGTTCCACCTCGAGGGTGCCGTCCTTGTAACGGACCAGTCCGTCATAAACATTCATCAAAATTCTGAAATCATTGACTGCCGTAACCGTAGCAGGATCCATTGATTTCGGTTCTGCGATTTGAGCTACCACTAAGACATCCTTCGGAGTAGCAGCCATGGCTGCAGTTGACAATCCGAGTAGGATTAGTCCTGTTGAAGCAATTGTTTTGAATAATTTTAACACGATTATTTCTCCTTTCTTTAAATTGAAAAGATTCAAATTTATCATGATAAATTCAACCCGTCAACAATTTATCATGATAAATTAGGCGAGAATCCCAAAAGCCTTGAATTGAGGTTTTATCAAATCACCTGATTCAGCAGTCTCTTGAATCAGTTGATTCGGACCATCGATTTACGGGGAATCTTCTTCTCGAGAGCATGCCCTCGCAGCCGACATCTATCCTTACTCATTCATAACACTGCGTCGCTCACCGCATATTATTTGATCCCCGCATACATAAACGATTGTATGAATTGTCTTTGAAAAAGAATGAATCCTAAAAGTAACGGTGAAACAGATAAGAGTGTCCCAGCTGAAATGATTGACCAGTTAACGCCAGATTCAGGCGCACCAAAAATGGCCAATCCAACAGTAAGAGGTCTTGTTTCAACTGAATTGGTAATGACCAAAGGCCACAGAAAATTATTCCAATGATAACTTACGGATACCAATCCATAAGCAAGGTATGTCGGTTTTGCAAGAGGAACATAAACACGCATCAATATAGAAAATATTTTGCACCCCTCTACTCTAGCGGCTTCCTCCAACTCCTTCGGCACAGATTTAAATGTTTGCCTTAATAAAAATATTCCAAAAGCACTCGCTACATAGGGCAAACCTACTCCAATAATTGAATCAACTAGATTAAGTTGAGACATGATTTTGTAATTTTCGACGATGAGAACTTCCGGGACCACCATTAATTGAATGAGTATGAGATAAAACAAAATTTTGTTTCCGAAAAATTCAAACCTTGCAAACGCATACGCTGCAAGAGTACAGATGACAAACTGAACAAGGAGAATAAAGGTTACAATGAGGAATGTATTCAAAAAGTATCTTGAAAAAGGAGCGTAACTCCACGCTTCAATGAAGTTATCTAAAACAATAGGAGCCGTGAGATCAAAGTTCGTTGAATATTCTTGAGGATGAAATGCTGCCCAAAATGCATAAAGTAAGGGAGAAATCCAAATGATTCCAAGAAACCAGGAACTAATCGTTTCGATTGAAAATATTCTGATCTGATCCTTCATCTATAATGAATCCTTTTATCAAAGAATACAAATTGAGCAAGAGAGATTATGGCTAGTATTACAAGTAAAAATATGGTTATTGTCGCAGCGTAGGAAAAATCAAAAAATGAAAAAGCAACTTCATAAATATAGTATAAGATCAAATTACTTGCGTTGTTTGGCCCTCCTTTTGTTAAAATGAATAAATGATCGACCAGCTTAAACGAATTCAATGTCGCATTGATTAAGATAAAAAGAGTTATTGGCATAAGAAGTGGAAAAGTAATCCTCCTAAAGAAATATAATTTTGAAGAACCCTCCAAGGCTGCAGCCTCTTTCAAATCCGGTGAAATGTTCTGCAGTGCTGCTAAATAAAATATCATAAAAAAACCTGCCTCTTTCCAAATTGTAATGACGATGATACATGCTAAGACAGTATTCGTGTCTCCTAACCAGTTGTGACTTTCCAATCCGAATAAAGCTCCAATCTGGTCCAACAGCCCAATATCGGGAGTGTAAAAAAAGAGCCATAAATTAGAAACCGCAATCATCGGTAAAATTGTTGGAGTGAAATAAGCCATTCTCACCAAAGTTTTCCCAGGCAATTTACTATTGACAAATAAAGCCATAATGATTGCCAAAATAATTGAGGGAATTATCGTCCCCAATGAATACCAAAGATTATTCATCACAGCTTCTACAAATACTGGATCTTCGAACATGTATTCATAGTTTTCAGCACCAATAAAAATGCTGGGTCTTTTTTTTGTCTCGTTACTGAAAAAACTAGAAATCAAAGTAGTAACAGAAGGTAAATGAGTAAAAGTACCCATTAAAATAACGGCTGGCATGACTAATAACCAACCGTAGATATGGTGTGAAATTTTAGTATTCATAGATAATTTGCGGAGGTATTAAACAACACACCTCCGCATGAATCAGAATTACTGATATCGTCTCAAGAGTCTTTCAGCACTTTTCTGGGCTTTCTCTAAAGCCTGTTTGGGACTTTCATTTCCTGTTAGAGCAGATTGTATTGCATCATCCAGCAATTTCCTTACACGTCCAGTCTGGAACGTTGAGAGTTCCGCAGTGGCATAATTCAACTGATCCCGTGCAACAACAGCAGGAGGGAAATCCTTAACATAGTTCCTTAATGCTTCTGTTTGATAAGACGACGGGCTTACTCCCATATATCCTGTAGCCATTGACCAATGGGCAGCTTGTTCCGGACTGGTCATGAATTTGATCAGACGCATAGAAGCTTTCTTTTCTTCATCAGAACTTTGCTTAAAGATGTAGAAATTTCCCCCTCCAGTTGGTGTTCCTCTTCTTTTACTTTCTGGAAGCATTGCAACACCAAAATCAAACTTTGCATTCTTTTTGACCGTCGTTAAATTACCTGTCGAATGCCACATGATTGCGGTTTTTCCCTCAAGAAAATTTTTCCTTAAAGTTCCCCATTCAATCGTTCCGGAAGGCATAACATTGTGTTTTGAACCCAAGTCTTTCCAGAATTGTAAAGCTTCTACAACACTCGGGTGATTAAAATAGGTCTCGTTCCCATCCCCATTCATCAGGACTTGGTTATTTTGCATGGTGAGGGCACCAAACATCCAATAAGGATAACCAGTAGAAGGAATCATGACTCCCCAGGTGTTACTGTTTTTACTTACAATCTGTTTCCCGTAATCCACTAACTCGTTCCAATTTTGAGGCGGTTGGTCGGGATTCAAACCAGATTTTCTAAAAATGTCCTTGTTGTAATACATTACAATCGTGGACCTCTGGAAAGGGATCCCCCAGACTTTTCCATCCGTTACACCATTTTCCATCAGGGTGGGGTAAAAAGAATATAACCACGCTTTTTCTTCGTAGGTATTGACTAAATCATCAAACGGGACAATCGCATCCTGTTCAATCAACTCATAAATATCGATAGAGAACATGACTGACAGTTGTGCCGGTTTCCCGCTTTTTAATGCCGCTAATGCTTTAATTCTAGCGTCATTGTAATTCCCTGCATAAATAGCATTCACCTTTACATCAGGGTTTTGTTTTTCAAACTCTGCCACCATCCCATCAACAATTTTTGTTAAGGGACCACCTACTGCAACCGGATAATACATATTTAGTTCAATGCCAAAAGCATAACTAAAATATCCGAGGAATATACTTATAAGAACCAAAGTATTCTTATAAATTTTGTTAACATTCATAACGGATCTCCTATTGAGATTATTTGGAACGAGATGTTCCATTCATACGTAGAGTCCACTCTCTACATATTTTTAAGATTATTAAACCGGACCCTTTCCGACTGTAATAACCTTTATTTTTCAAATACCTTAATATCCTTTGTATTCCATTTGATATGAATTTCCTGATTCAGATCATCAGTCTTTTTTGAATCAGTTTTTATATTTATTTCATGAATGCCTAATGTAGTATTAATGATGGTTTCAGATCCCTGATAATCCAAGAAATTCACATGACATTTAATCCCTTTATCAGAAACTTGAATATCCTCCGGCCGCAGGCCAAATACTAAATCTTTTTTATTATCCTGCCTGAAATCAATTTTTTCCCCGTTATGATTAATGAAATGAGATTCTCCATCATGCTCGGTTTCAATGATATTCATCGGAGGGTTCCCAAGAAATTTTGCAGTAAACATATGACTGGGGTTTTCAAATAATTCCTTAGGCTTACCCTGCTGCACAATATGTCCCTCATTCATCAAAACAATTTTATCTGCCATGCTCATGGCTTCAGTTTGATCATGGGTCACATAGATCATCGTAATACCTAATTTTTTTTGAAGTTCTCTTATTTCCACTCGCATTTGGTGTCTAAGTTTTGCATCCAAGTTGGAAAGTGGTTCATCCATCAAACATATCGGATTATCACTGATTATTGCCCTTGCCAATGCAACTCTTTGCCTTTGACCTCCTGATAATTCAGATGGCTTTCTCTTCAATAGATCTTCCAGTCCAACTATTTCAGCCACTTTGACTAATCTGGAATTTCTTTCATTTTTTTCTACTTTTCTGACTTTTAATCCAAAAATAATATTTTCAGCAACGTTCAAATGCGGAAATAACGCGTATGACTGAAATACCATTGACACATTTCTATTTGCTGGATCCGTGTTGTTTACATTCTTACCGTCAATTTCAATTTGACCGGAAGAAACCTCCTCCAAACCCGCGATCAACCTTAAGGTTGTTGATTTACCACAACCCGAAGGCCCCAAAAAAATCACGAACTCGCCTTTTTTAATTTCAATATTTAAATTTTCTACTGCTTTAGTTGTCCCCCAATATTTTGAGACGTCTTTTAATTGTATGTAATTCATTAACTATTATTTAATCAATTTGATTAATTACATATGTATATTTGAACATTATGTTCATCCGCCACACGCATTAATTCCTGTTGAGGTTCAATATCTGTAAAGATCGCATCGATATCTGAAAAATGTGCCGTTTGTATGATTGCCTTACTATTAAATTTGGTATGATCAGCAACAATAAATTTTTTTTCCGCTATAGATATCGCCGTTTTGGAAACATGAAAATCACGGTAATCATAATCTAAAAGATTGCCCTCTGAAGTAATCGAACCAATACCTAAAATTGCATAATTTACTTTAAATTTTTTAATAAATTCAGACGTATCTTCACCTGTCAATGCCCTGTCTCGATTTCGCACCAGTCCACCGGTTAATATAATATCGAAATCAGTATTTTCACATAGAACAGATGCAACTGACATATGGTTCGTTATTACCTTTAAACCTTTATGAGTGATCAAGGCCTTTGAGACTGCTTCAGTTGTTGTTCCAATATCAATAAATATTGAAGATTCATTGGATATTTCTTTGGCGAGATGTTTCCCAATACGTTTTTTTTCATCCGCATTCTTAATTTGTCTAAAGCTATAATCCAAATTATCAAATCCCGCAGGCAAACTGGCACCACCATGATGTCTTTGCAGGATTCTTCGATGATTCAATTCTATGATTTCTCTTCGGATGGTTTGTGCTGAAACAGAAAATTCTTCCGCCATTGTCTCAATGGTCGCGGAACCGTGTCTTCTGACCCAGTCAACAATGGATTGCTGCCTCTGACTGAGTGATTCAGGTTGCGATTCAGAACTCATTCTCAGGAATTCAATAAATGAATGTTTGATTTCTTACAGGTTAAATACAATTGTGGTAAATAATTTACAAAAATAATCAAGAAGAGAGATTATGTCAAGGCAGGCAACTCTAGCTTGAAGTTGGGTCTCAATTGGCAGAAGGACAATCCCGCCATGATTCAAAGAGGGGCAGTCGCCTCAAAAAAAGACAGGAAATACTTGATGATTGAAATGTAAAAATTCTTCCATCAAAGAAGAAACAAATACAAATTCAGAGAAGAAATACAGATCCTAGAACCTATTATCGAAGAGAAATGATATTTTCCATCAACTCCAAAAGGAACTTGACGGCATGATGAAAGTTGTCCCGAAATCAACAAATACCTGAAAAGGCTTATGATAATGTTATTTCGTGAAGCTTTTCATAAGACCAATCTATTCCCAGGTATGCTTTGGTGCCGTTAATACTTTACAAACCATCGGTTCAAAGTATTCCAGAGGTTGGGTGGGGTAATCAGGATCGAAGGATGTTTGATCCCATTTTTCACAAAAATCGACACAATCCTGATAAAAGGGATGATCCTTATAACGTTCTCTGGCGTTGCGGTCTCCCCCGATGTGGTGAAAATAGTAGTAGCCCTGGAACAATCCGTGATGCTTCAACACCCAGTGATTCTTTTCACTAATGTAGGGTCTCAGGATTGAGGCAATCACTTCACTGTGGTTATCCGGAGCAATCACGTCCCCGAGGTCATGGAGCAGGGCACAGACCACGGTTTCTTCATCGGCCCTGTCCGATTCCGCCCGGGTTGCGCTTTGGAGGCTGTGGGTATAACGGTCAACTTGGTAACCAAGTTTGTCTCCCTTCATTGCTTTCAGAAGTTCCAGCAGTCGGTCCGACACGCCATTGCGGCATTTTTCGTATAAGGGAGTCAAAAAGGCATATTCCTCAGCAGTACCGTCTGCCATGCGGGTAAAACTCACCGATTTCATTTGATTGCCATTTTCGCTCATCATCTTCCTTTCCAAACGGGATCACGTTTTTCTGAAAAGGCCAGGGCTCCTTCTTTAAGATCTTCAGAGCGATTCACTTTCTCCACGGCAGCACAGGCATCATGCACGGCGAATGCTTCGTTTTCGGAAACGTTTTCGGTCATCTTCAAAACCTGCTTGATTGCTGGATAGAGCAATGGGGGGCCCGAAGCCAGTTGTGAAGCAATTTCCCGGGCTTTTGCCATGCCTTCTCCCTTTGGAACAACATGGTTCACAAGGCCCCAATGCTTGGCCTCGGAGGCATCCATCCAACGTCCGGTCATCATCAGTTCCACAGCAACATGGTAGGGAATCCTGCGCCGGAGTTTGACCACACCGCAATCAGGCAGGACACCGACATTGATTTCCGGAAGGGCAAAGGTGGCATGTTCCTCGGCAACAATAATATCGCAACCCAGCATCATTTCAAAACCGCCACCACAGGCGATCCCATTAACGGCACAGATGACCGGTTTGTAAAAATTTCGGGGATAGTTCAGTCCCCCAAACCCTCCGGAGCCATATTCCGAATC
>LUMI01000439.1_pt1 | contig 15676 bp, 13 predicted proteins | sample 729681 | NCBI WGS metagenome assembly LUMI01 (sample SAMN03860267, study PRJNA289734) | marine metagenome | biome: seawater column; feature: ocean; material: water; isolation source: Red Sea water column Station 34 - depth 10m | place: Saudi Arabia: Red Sea | collected 2011-10-15 | depth 10 m
CATTTTGCAGAAAACGCTTTAGGATCTCTAGTTGTTGTTAAGAAGGTCAATTGTGATGTAAAAAAAGCTTGTGAGAGCCTTCAGTCATGGAGGCCGGGTGTTGGTCGGGGATCGATCAAAAAGATTAATGTCAGAAATGTTGGTCTTATAGAGCTCATTGATGATGATTACAATGCTAATCCCACCTCAGTCTCGGCAGCTTTAGAAACACTACGTAAGTCTAAATCAAAGCGTAGAGTTGCAATATTGGGTGACATGAAAGAATTAGGGCCCTCCGAAGTAGATTTCCACAAAAGTATAGCTTCGCTTGCCAGTATGGCTAAAGTCGATTGCGTATATACAGTCGGACCATTGATGAAAAATTTGCATAATAGTTTGCCCAAAGAAAAGCGCGGACAGCATTTTAAAAACTCTCTTGAGGTCGTGCCTGAGTTGAGTTCAATTCTGAAAAGAGGCGATTGCTTACTTTTAAAAGCTTCTTTAAGTGTTGGGGTTAGTGTGATTTCTGATGCTATCTCTGATTTAGAGGGCTAAGATCTAAGTTTAAAGGAAAATTATGTTATACTGGCTAACTCAACTATCAGATGGAGGCGATTTTTTTAATTTGTTTCGTTACATTACGTTTCGAGCAGGAGGAGCTTTTTTTACTGCTTTGCTATTTGGGTTTATATTTGGAAGACCATTGATTAATGTACTTCGAAAAAAACAAGGAAAAGGTCAGCCAATCAGAGATGATGGGCCAACTACGCACTTTGAAAAAGCAGGCACTCCTACAATGGGTGGTTTGTTAATTTTGATATCCTTACTTTTTTCTACTTGTATGTGGGCTAGGCTCGACAACATATTTATTTGGATTGTAGTTTTAGTAACTCTTTGCTTTGGTATGATTGGTTTTGCTGATGATTATGCAAAAGTTTCAAAGCAAAACACAAAAGGAGTCCCTGGACGTATTCGCTTAATTCTTGGTTTTATTATTTCAGCAATCGCCGCCTATTTTGCTGCTATTAATCATCCAGAGGCCCTTCAGTATAAACTAGAGTTGCCTGTCTTTAAAGATACGTTGATCCATCTAGGGTTATTGGGACTTGCAATAATGCCGGTCATGATTGCCGCATTGGCACTAGGGGTCATCTCTTATGCTGTTGGTCGTGTAGATTTCACTAATTATTTAGATGTCCATTATGTACCAGGAACTGGAGAATTATTAATATTTTGCTCGGCTCTTTTCGGTGGTGGGTTAGGTTTTCTTTGGTATAACGCTCCACCAGCAGCAGTATTCATGGGTGACACAGGGGCTCTTTCATTAGGTGGGGCGTTAGGTTCAATAGCCGTTGTTACAAAACATGAAATTGTTTTAGCAATAGTTGGTGGATTATTCGTTGTGGAGGCCTTGTCTGTAATAGTCCAAGTTGCATACTTTAAAGCTACTGGCCGAAGAGTATTTCTTATGGCTCCAATTCATCACCATTTTGAGAAGAAAGGTTGGGCTGAGCCTCAAATTGTTATTCGGTTTTGGATTATTTCCTTGATTTTGGCTATGATTGGACTTGCTACACTCAAGGTTAGGTAAAAGTTTTAATGGTATGATTTCGGCTCAGAACGTAAAAAATAACAATTACGTCATTTTAGGTCTAGGGCGTTCTGGTCTGTCTGTAGCTGCGGCTCTGCAAGCAGGAGGTGCAAAAGTTTTGTGTTTGGATGATAATCCAAAGTATCTGAAAAAAGCCGAAGAGTTAGGGTTTAACTGTTCACTACCAGATAAGGTAAATTGGAATGAAATAGATGTCTTGTTGGTTAGCCCTGGTATCCCACATCATTATCCTGAGCCTCACCATGTTGTTTTATCAGCAATTGAAAACGGAGTAGCAATAGACAACGATATAGGGGTTTTTTTTAAATCGATTGGCTCAATGGAATGGGCAAAATTCAATGTGATGCCAAAAATTATTGCTGTAACGGGGTCAAATGGCAAGTCAACGACAAGTGCATTGATTCACCATATTGTTACATGTGCAAATCGCCCATCTCAGCTGGCAGGTAACATTGGCAAAGGTGTTTTTGATATTGAACCATTATCCGATGGAGAAGTCCTGATTTTAGAACTATCATCATATCAAACTGAGGTTGCTAATAGTTTAACGCCTGACGTTGCAGTCTTTACAAATTTTACTCCTGATCATTTAGAAAGACATGGCGGTCTTGGGGGTTACTATGCTGCAAAAAAACGCCTCTTTGTCTCTGGATGCCCTGACCGATCTATAATTGGGGTAGATGAATTTGAGGGGCAGCTATTGGCTCAAGAACTTTCTGACCACATACATGATGATCGTATTATTAGAATTTCCAGCTCTAGAAAACTTACTGACATGGGGTGGACTGTTTTTGCTTCTAAAGGTTTTTTGGCAGAATATCGAAAAGGTAAACAAATAGCATCCATTGATCTTCGAAAATGTACTACACTTCAAGGAACCCACAATCATCAAAATGCTTGTGCAGCCTATGCTGCAGTACGTGCTATGGGTATTGGACCAAGAGAAATAGAGAAGGCTTTTTTAAGTTTTACCGGATTGCCACATCGATCTCAGTTGGTACGTGAGATCGGTGGAGTTGTTTTTATAAATGATAGTAAAGCTACAAACATAGATAGTGCTATTAAAGCACTTTTGACCTATCCAAACATTCGATGGATATGTGGTGGCCAACAAAAAGAAGGAGATATTTCTAGAATTAACAAAGCGCTAGTTAATGTGCAAAAAGCCTATGTTATTGGTGCTGATAGTGCAGGTTATTCCAATCAGATTAGTTGTGATTATGAAATTTGCAAAACAATGGATATGGCTGTCAAAAGTGCATTTAGAGATGCTAAAAAAGGTGACACAATTTTGCTTGCCCCAGCAGCAGCCAGTTTTGATCAATTTTCTTCTTTCGAAGAACGGGGTGAGACTTTCGAAAGTGAAGTCATTAAGCTTATGTGATTTGGGTATAGTATATTTGAAGTTAAATAAGATCCACTAGATAAACAAAGGCTACAATATTTACATATGGAGACTTATTTTCTCTAGCTTTTGTTGAATAATTTGGCTACCAATAGATTAATGATCCTAGAAAACTAGGGCATCAAGAGGTAAAAAGGCAGAAACCATGACAGAAATGGTTCATGGAACAACATCTGGTTCAGATGGTGAAGCAATACTTTCACGTTGGTGGCGGACAACTGATCTGTGGACCATGACGTGTATTTTTTTGTTGTTTTCTATCGGTCTGCTGCTCGGTTTTGCGGCGTCACCTCCGCTGGCAGAAAAAAATGGATTTGCACCTTTTCATTATGTAGAGAGACAAATTGTTTTCGGAGCGCTGTCATTATCTACAATGATTATCATGTCTATGATGTCAGTGGATTTAGTAAGACGATTAGCTATCATTGGTTTTATTTTTTCGTTCATTGGGCTTCTATTTCTTCCTATATTTGGGACAGACTTTGGTAAAGGCGCAACGAGATGGTATGCTTTGGGGTTTGCATCTTTACAGCCCTCCGAATTTTTGAAGCCGTGTTTTATCGTTTTGATAGCTTGGATGATATCAGCTTCGAAAGAAATAAATGGTCCTCCGGGTAATCTAATTTCTTTTGTCATTACCGTAGTTGTTTCTACGTTTCTAGTTTTACAGCCAGATTTTGGTCAAGCCTGCCTAATACTCTTTGGTTGGTCTGTCGTGTATTTTATTGCTGGTGCCCATATTCTTCTTCTAGTCGGAGTAGCAGGAGGGGCAATAGGCTTAGGTTCTTTCGCATATATTTCATCAGAACACTTTGCTAGAAGGATCGATGGTTTTTTATCGCCCGATTTAGACCCAAAAACCCAATTAGGATATGCAACTAATGCTATCCAAGAAGGTGGTTTTTTTGGTGTTGGTGTTGGTGAAGGGCAAGTCAAGTGGTCTTTACCTGATGCTCACACAGATTTTATTATAGCTGTTGCGGCCGAAGAATATGGTTTTGTTTTGGTTGGGCTTATTTTAATTACCGAGAGATGTTTTCGTTCGACTTGCTGGAACAGGATTAGTTTGTATGTTTGGCATTCAAGCCGTTATTAATATTGGTGTTGCTGCCAGACTATTACCAGCGAAGGGCATGACTTTACCTTTTGTAAGTTATGGTGGGTCATCTTTAATTGCGGGAGGTATTGCTATGGGAATTTTATTATCGTTGACTAGGAACCGCCCCCAGAAAAATGTAGCTGATATTTTTATCAAAGGATAAATTGTGAATAATAAACCCTTAGCAATATTAGCGGCTGGTGGAACTGGAGGTCACATGTTCCCAGCGCAGGCTTTAGCTGAAGAGCTTTTGATGAGGGGTTGGCGCGTCAAGTTATCAACTGATTTTAGGGGAGGGCGGTATACAAAGAATTTTCCTGAAGATGTGAAAATTGAAACAGTTAACTCTGCAACTTTTTCAAGAGGCAATTTAGTCTTTATAGTAAAAGCTTTTCTTTTAATCTTAACTGGAATTTTTGCCTCATTGAGGTCATTTTCAAAAGACAGGCCGGCGATTGTAATTGGTTTTGGAGGCTACCCGACAATTCCAGCCCTTACGACTTCCCTGTTGTTACGGTTGCCTAGAATTATCCATGAGCAGAATGGGGTTCTGGGAAAAGTTAATCAATTATTTGCCAAAAATGTTCAATTAGTTGCCTGTGGTATTTCTCCAACAGTGATGCCCAAAAATGTAAAGTCTGAGCATGTGGGTAATCCGGTGAGAAAAGACGTTTTAAGCCGCGCTGGTGCTCCCTATATTCCTCCAGGTGATCACCCCATGTCTATTTTTGTGATGGGTGGCTCTCAGGGGGCTAAAATTTTATCAAATATTGTCCCTGAAGCAATAAGTTGTTTGCCAGAAGAAATTTTGAATTTTATCCGTGTTTTTCAGCAGGCTCGTGATGAAGATTGTCAACGTGTTGAGTTATATTATTCCAACAATGGCATCAAATGCGATGTTCGCCCCTTTTTTGATGATGTGGCTTCTTATCTAAGTGAAGCCCAGCTTATTATATCACGATCAGGTGCTTCGTCTGTTGCAGATATCGGGGTAATTGGTCGCCCTTCAATTCTTATCCCGTTGGCGTCTGCCGTTAGAGATGAACAAACATTAAACGCCTATCCTTTAAAAAAATCGCAGGCTGCAACAGTTATTGCTGAACATAATTTATCGGTAAAACGATTGAGTAATGCCATAAGGAAAATTTTATCTTCACCTGAAAGAGCGAGCAAAATGGCAGCCAATGCTCGAAAAACTGTAACCATAGAAGCAACTAAACGACTAGCTGACCGAGTAGAAGAAATCTCTGGATACCCAGTAACATGAACTCAATGACCAAACTGCCTGTGAACGTAGGCTCAATACATTTTGTAGGTATTGGAGGAATTGGGATGTCTGGTATTGCCGAAGTTTTACTAAATTTAAATTATCAAATTCAGGGTTCCGATTTAAAAAAAAGCCCTATTACAGAAAGATTAGAGAACTTAGGGATTAAAATTTTTTATAAACATGCTGTTGATAATCTTAAAAATGCATCAGTTGTTGTCATTTCTAGTGCTGTCAAAGAGTCAAACCCAGAATTAGTAGCAGCAAGAAATAGCGGTTTGCCTATTGTTAAAAGATCCGAAATGTTAGCTGAACTAATGCGGTTAAACTCTAATATTGCGATCGCTGGGACGCATGGAAAAACAACAACTACGACATTGGTAGCAACTTTGCTAGATGGTGGAGGTTTGGACCCAACGGTGATAAACGGCGGGATAATTCATGCTTATGGTTCTAATGCTCGCCTTGGGGGAGGTGATTGGATGGTTGTTGAGGCAGATGAAAGTGATGGCACATTCAATCGGCTACCAGCAACCTTAGCTGTTGTAACTAACATAGATCCTGAACACTTAGATCATTGGGGAAGTTTTGAAATGTTACGAAAAGGTTTTTTTGATTTTATTTCAAACATTCCTTTTTACGGTGCTGCTTTCTGCTGTACAGATCATCCTGAGGTGCAGGCTTTGGTCGGTAAAGTTACTGACCGAAGAATTGTTACTTACGGATTTAATGCGCAAGCAGACATTCGGGCAACAAATGTTTCTTATATGGATGGTAATTCATATTTTGATGTTACTATTCGGAAGCAAAATTTAAAATTAGACCGCCTTTCTTTACCTATGCCTGGCAAGCATAATATATCAAATGCGTTGGCGGCTATAGCAATTGCGTGCCATCTTGAGATTGATTCTAAGTTGATCAGAAGCGCCCTTTCTGAATTCAAAGGAGTAAATCGACGTTTTACTCAAGTAGCAGAAATAAACGGCATAAAAATTATAGATGATTATGGTCATCACCCGGTTGAAATATCTGCTGTTCTAAACGCTGCACGTCAAACCTCTACTGGAAAAGTATTCGCAATTCATCAGCCACATCGTTACACACGTTTAAATTCTTTATTTGAAGATTTCTGTTCATGTTTTAATGAAGCTGATTTCGTTGGTATTATGGAAGTGTATTCTGCTGGCGAAGATCCCATTGAAGGGGCATCTAGATCTGATTTGGTTAAAGGTTTGGTTAGGCACGGTCACAGAAACGTTTTCTCAATAGATACTGAGGATGATTTGGAAACTTTAATAAGGCGGCAGGCCACAAGTGGAGATATTGTCGTTTGTCTAGGCGCAGGTACAATAAGCGTTTGGGCAAATAATTTGCCTACTAAATTAAGCGATTTGGAAAACCTGTAAGAATATATATAAACTTTTGATTTTAGCATTTGAAGTGATTAGGCAGTTTTATGTTACTTGATACACGTGGATCGATAGTTGAAAATAAGCAACTTGCTAAAATAACCTGGTTGCGGGTCGGGGGTCCAGCAGACTTCTTTTTTATGCCTGCTGACACCCAAGACTTAATTGAATTTTTGAGAAAACTTCCTGAAAACATAAAGATTTTTCCAATTGGTGTTGGAAGTAATTTAATTGTTAGGGACGGCGGAATTAGAGGAGTGGTTATTAGGTTAGGAAGCAGTTTTAACAAGATCACTTTTGACGGTAATAAGATTATAGCTGGGGCCTCAGCATTAGATTCCAAAGTGGCTTTGCGGGCAGCTGATGAAGGTTTAGATTTAACTTTCCTACGAACAATACCTGGTTCAATAGGGGGAGCGGTAAAAATGAACGCGGGTTGTTATGGATCATACGTTAAAGATTTTTTCGTTTCCGCTAAGGTTGTAAATCGCTCAGGAGAATTAATTGAGTTATCTTCAAAAGATATTCAATTCTCTTATAGATATTGCGATTTGCCTGAGGATCTTATTATTCTTGAAGCTACTTTTTGTGCACAAGCTGGTAATCCACAGATTTTGCATGCCAAGATGAGAGATCAATTAGAAAAAAGAGATGCAACTCAGCCAACAAAGGAACGAACTGCTGGAAGTACTTTTCGAAACCCAGCAGGTTTCTCAAGTACAGGTGAGGAAAATGAGGAACATGATCTCAAGGCTTGGAAATTAATTGATGATGCTGGTATGAGAGGGGCAACTTTTGGTGGTGCAAAAATAAGTGAAAAACATTCAAACTTCTTGATAAACTCAGGTGGTGCAACTGCCTACGAATTAGAAAGTTTAGGTGAGCAGGTACGAAAAAGTGTTTTTAAAACTAGTAAAGTTAAGTTAGAGTGGGAAGTAATAAGAATTGGTGAAACCAATCAATAACTCACATTGAGTATGAAAAAGTAAAAACAGGCTATATTTGGCCATTGAAGGCGAATGATTATGTCGAGCAGGACAGATCGTCACGTCGTAGTTGTTAAGGGCGGCCACTCAGTTGAGCGGCAGGTGTCATTAGTATCGGGTCGCGAGTGTGCGGCTGCTCTGCGTCGTGTGGGATATAAAGTGACAGAGGTCGATGCTGGCAACGACTTGCCAAAAGAGCTCTGTAAACTGTCGCCAGATGTTGTATTCAATGCCCTACACGGTCGATTTGGAGAGGATGGCTGTGTTCAAGGGTTGTTTGAGTGGATGGGCTTACCTTATACTCACTCTGGTGTTCAAGCTTCTGCTTTGGCGATGGATAAGTATACAGCTAAAAAGATTTTTAGGTCTGAAAACTTACCTGTGGCAGATGGTGTTTTTGCTTCTTCCGCTGAAGCATTTTCTACGCACTTAATGGAGCCGCCGTATGTAATAAAACCAGTAAACGAGGGTTCATCGGTTGGTGTTCATTTAGTAATGAATAAACTTGATCGCTCACGTCTTTCTGAAAAAGATTTTCCAGATAGAGTTTTAGTAGAAAAATTTATTCCAGGACATGAGTTGACTACAACAGTAATGGGCAGTGAGCCTCTTGGTGTCACAGATATTATTACTGAGAAATGGTATGATTATGACGCAAAGTACCAGTTGAATGCATCTAAACATGTTGTTCCGGCTGATATTCCGAGAGAGGTTTATGAAGCTTGTGAAGATTTTGCTGTGCGCGCTCACCTAGCATTAGGTTGCAAGGGTATATCCAGAGCTGATTTTAGATGGGACAATAATTTGGGTGTTGCTGGCCTTTATTTGTTAGAGATAAATACCCAGCCTGGCATGACTCCCACTTCTCTGAGCCCAGAGCAGGCTAAAGCAAAGGGGATTTCTTTTGATGATTTTTGTAATTGGATTTTGGAGGATGCTTCTTGCAACAGATAGGTTTTCCAAAGTTAAAAAAACGCGACCCAGCTCCCTCGCGATTAGGGTATAAATTTTCTAGATGGATGTTATCTCCTTTTATAAAGAAATCAGTTTTTTTCGGCATGCCGTTGATTATTTTACTACTGCCAGTTTTTATTTTTTTGAAAGATCAAAATAACAAAAACCTGGTAGAAGAAATAGTTTTGGATTTTTATCGTAAGATCATAGAGCGGCCTGAGTTTATGCTCAGTGCGCTTTCCATTCAGGGTTCTAGTGATAGTTTAAATGCAGAGATTAGAGAGATTTTAGGGCTTAACTTTCCAATTAGCTCTTTTGACTTAGATTTGGCGGATCTACGAAATAGAGTTTTATCGTTACCCCCTGTGGAAACCGCGGAAGTTCGTCTGGAGGGTGGCAGTATTTTGCATGTAAAAGTAAAAGAAAAAGTTCCAGCATTGCTTTTAAAGGACGACACTGGAATTCATGTTTTAAATAAAAATGGTGATTACATAAGGCCGTTATTATCAACTGAATATGGCTCGAAGCTACCAGTGATAACCGGGGAAGGCGCACAAAAAGCCGCAGCGGAAGCATTTATATTATTTTCGGCATTGAACGATAAATTAGACGAAGTTCGTGGTTTAGTTTTGGTAGGAGGGCGACGTTGGAACATCGTTCTCAAATCAGGTCAAGTGATCATGTTACCTGAAAAAAAATCGGAACAAGCCGTTCAGAAAATTTTAATTTTAGACAAAGCAGAGAAGATTTTATCTCGAGACATAGCGGTATTTGACTTTCGGCTTCCGTATAGGATTACTTTAAGGTTTCCTGAAAATAAAGATGGGCAGATAAATTCAAAAGTAATTGGGGTAAGCAACTAATGGAATTATATCAAACACAAAGAGCTATGCGAGCAATGCGAACGGCTGCTTTGCAGCGCGGTGTAGTAGCTGTTTTAGATGTCGGATCTTCAAAGATAGGGTGCTTAATTTTAAAGTTTGAAGGTCTTGAGGAAAAAATAGAGGCGGATGGAGTTGGATCTTTAGCAGGCCAATCAGGCTTTCAAGTTATTGGTTCTGCACTCACCAGATCTAGGGGTATGGAATATGGTGAGATCGTATCTATGCCAGAAACAGAGAGGGCAATTAGAACTGCTCTTCAATCGGCTCAGAAATTAGCAAATTCTCGGGTTGATCATGTAATCGCATGCATTTCTGGCGGTTCGCCTCGCTCTTATGGCCTGGAGGGTACCGTAGATATCAAAACTGGTATAGTTGATGATAATGATATTGCTGATGTTTTAGGCTCCTGCGGAATTCCAGCATATGGTTCTGATAGAGAGGTTTTGCATGCACAACCTGTAAATTTTTCACTAGATCACAGAACTGGTTTATCTGACCCCAGAGGCCAAATAGGAAAAAAACTCTCCGTTGACATGCATATGCTAACTGTCAAAGAAAAAACAATTCATGACTTGGCCTATTGTCTCAAAAGATGTGACTTAGAACTAGCAGGGGTAGCCTCCGCCTCTTATGCCTCTGCGCTGTCATCTTTGGTTGAAGATGAAAAAGAATTAGGAGCTGCTTGTATTGATCTTGGTGGAGGATCAACAAACTTAGCAATATTCTGGAAAAAACACATGATTTTTGCTGAAACAATAAAAATGGGAGGTGGTTTGGTCACGCGTGATATTTCTTTGGGTTTGCAAATACCTCTACCAACTGCGGAAAGGCTTAAGACTAGAAATGGAGGCGTTGTTGCGACTGGGTTAGATGATCGAGAGATGATTGAAATTGCCAGCGAAACTGAGGATTGGGAGGGCGAGCGTAGAATGATTAGCCGGTCAGATCTTATTGGAATAATGAGACCTCGGGTCGAAGAAATATTAGAAGAGGTTCGTTCAAGTTTGACTGACGCGGGTTTTGAATATTTGCCGAGCCAAAAAATTGTTCTGACGGGTGGTGCGAGCCAAATACCTGGAATTGATAATATAGCTAGTAAAATACTTGGCCAACAGGTCCGGCTTGGAAGACCTATGCGAATTCACAGATTACCTCAAGCTTACTCAGGGCCGAGTTGTGCTGGGCTTGTCGGGTTAAGCCTATTTGCAGCTCACCCTCAAGATGAATGGTGGGATTTCTCACCGCGCAGTAAAAGTTTTGGAGGTAAGTCGGTGAGTCGGGCTTTTCGCTGGCTCAGAGATAATTGGTAAGTTTCAACACTATAAGACAAATAATTTGACTAAATATCGATAAAAACCGTGCTTATTTTCTATATATTGTGCTAATATTTGCTTTTTTGCGTGACCTTTTTGACAAAAAGCAGTATGATGTTTCGTAATAAAAGCAGTAAAATTAGCACCAAAAAATGGGCAAAACAGGCGGATCTACTATGACATTAAATTTATCAATATCGGAAAAAGAGGATTTAAAACCTCGAATAACAGTATTTGGCGTTGGCGGAGCTGGTGGGAATGCAGTCAACAACATGATTGAAAAGCAATTGAAAGGCGTGGATTTTGTTGTGGCTAATACAGACGCTCAAGCTTTACAACAAAGTCAATCATCGCAGAAAATCCAGTTGGGCGTAAAGGTTACCGAGGGCTTAGGGGCAGGAGCCAAGGCTTCTATTGGTGCTTCAGCAGCCGAAGAGAGTATTGAACAAATCGTTGATGAATTATCTGGCACACATATGTGTTTTATCACTGCTGGTATGGGAGGTGGAACAGGTACTGGAGCCGCTCCTATAATTGCACAGGCAGCTAGAGAACTTGGTGTTTTAACTGTTGGAGTAGTTACAAAGCCTTTCCAATTTGAAGGTGTAAAGCGCATGCGCCAAGCCGAAGAAGGCGTTGAGGCTCTACAAAAAATGGTTGATACTTTAATTATTATCCCAAATCAAAATCTGTTTCGAATAGCAAATGAAAAAACAACCTTCACTGAAGCTTTCAGCATGGCGGACGATGTTCTTTATCAAGGTGTAAAAGGTGTGACTGATTTGATGGTAAGGCCAGGGCTAATCAATTTAGATTTTGCCGATGTGCGTGCCATAATGGATGAAATGGGTAAGGCTATGATGGGAACTGGTGAGGCGGAAGGTGAAGATCGTGCCATTCAAGCTTCTGAGAAGGCTATTGCTAATCCACTTCTTGATGAGATTTCTCTACGCGGTGCTAAAGGAGTCTTGATAAACATTACTGGCGGATATGATCTTACACTTTTTGAGCTAGATGAAGCTGCAAACAGAATTAGAGAAGAAGTTGATCCTGATGCAAATATAATTGTTGGTTCGACTTTAGATACTGAATTAGAGGGTAAAATGCGTGTTTCAGTAGTTGCAACAGGCATTGATGCTGGCGAAATCTCACAATCGTTCAATAAAAGTGAGATGCAAGAGACTGAACTAGTTTCAGATCAAATAGTGGAACAAGCAGATCAAAACTTGTCGTTAGAGGAACCTCTTGTGGCTAAAACACAAGAAATTTTTGATCAAATTGATAATGAGATCTCAAGCGACATCAGCACCGATCAACCTTTGGCAACAGATAACGAATATAAAGAAGAAAATGGTTTGCAGGCAGCTTCAGTGGCTTCTAGTTTTCAGGAGCCCTCTGGTATTCCAACAGCAGAAACATTAGAGAGACTGCGAGCAGCTGTATCAAAAGAGAATAGTGAAAGCCCTATGCCTCAAAATAATGAACAGTCTTCTGAAATAGAACGGCCAAAGTTTGGTATTAGTTCATTAATCAGTAGAATGTCGCGAAGTGAAGGTTCCGATATAAGTTCTGAACCAAGAAAAGAGCCAAACTTTAACTCGACGGATGATGATAACAGTGAGCAAGATAAGATAGAGGTACCTGCATTTTTACGAAGGCAAGCTAACTAATTGTAACTTAATTGTTAATTTGGGTTGTTTGCGTATGAAATTGCAATGTGCTTGTCGTATACGATCTGTAACAAATAGTCACAAAGCGTTAATTGTTTTACAGATTTCAGTGTAATATCAATGCAACAAACCAAAAAACTGTAAATGCATTTTGGAGTATTGATTTGCAAACGACGGTAAGTGAACCAATTGTTTTTAAGGGAATAGGTTTACACACAGGCAAAAAGTCAACGTTAACTTTGCACCCAGCAGATGCTGATTTTGGTATTTGTTTTAAAAGAACAGATATCCTTTCAGGCGGTAATATCGTTAAAGCCTCCTGGTTGAATATAGCCAATAGTGAATTGTGTACACGGTTAATGAATTCAGAAGGTGTCAGTGTTTTAACAGTTGAACATTTAATGGCAGGGTTGGCTGGATGTGGTATAAACAACGCTCTAGTAGAGATAAACGGTCCAGAGGTTCCAATACTTGATGGCAGCGCGGTGACGTTTGTAAAAGAAATTTTGAAAACAGGGATTAAACTCCAAAAAAGTTCATTAAAAGCGGTGCGAATTCTCAAAACAGTCGAATATAAGAAAGATACCGCCTGGGCGAAGTTTGAACCAAGCGACTATCCGAGGATGAGTTTTTCTATTGAATTTTCTGAGGAAGTCATTGGAGCTCAGAGTAAAACGCTAGATATGTCTAATGGTTCCTTTGTACGTGAACTTTGCGATAGTAGAACATTTTGTAGGCATTCTGAAGTGGAAGCGATGAGGTCAAAAGGATTAGCGCTTGGAGGAAGCTATGACAATGCGGTGGTCGTGGATGGAAAAGATGTCTTGTCGCCAGGAGGCTTAAGGCATTCCGATGAGCCCGTCAGGCATAAGATGTTGGATGCATTAGGTGATATTGCACTGGCTGGTTATCCTATACTTGGCCATTACATTGGACACAGAGCTGGACATGGAATAACTCACGGTCTTTTGAAAAGTTTGTTTTCAGATTCGGAAAACTTTGAGATTATTTCTTGTGACCAAGATATAGTTGATACTCTGCCTGGAAGTGGTGTGCAGTTATCAGAAGTTTGCAAAGTAGCTTAAAACGAAGCTTGATAGTTACTTCTAGTAGTTTTTCAAAAATTTATTATATGTTAAGGACTGACTAGTTCTTTATAGTTAACACTATTATTCCGGAGAAACTCTCATATGCTTTTGCCCAAAAGTCGCGCATTACCCCTGATTTTTGTACTTATAATTTTGCTATTTTCCAGTTGCTCAGAAAGCCAAAATGGCCTTGAAAGTAGTGTTTCTGAAGATAAAGCAGCGGAGGAAATCTTTAATTCTGGAGAGAAGGAAATTCTTCGAAAGCGATATGGAGATGCAGCTGAAAAATTTAAAGAAGTTGAAAGACTTTATCCGTATTCAGATTGGTCTAAGCGTGCTCTTATTATGCAAGTATATGCACTCCATAAAGATCAAGCATATGAAAATGTGGTAAGTGCTGCAAACCGTTTTATAGAATTTCATCCTAATGACAAAGATGTACCTTATGCCTATTATCTCATAGGACTAAGTTATTATGATCAAGTTCTGGAAATTGGCCGTGATCAAAAACTTACACAAGAAGCCTTAGCAGTTTTTAAGCTTATCATAGAAGAATACCCAAATAGTGAGTATGCCTTAAGTTCACAAATAAAATTTGATTTTTTAAGAGATCACCTTGCCAGTAAGGAGATGGAAGTTGGAAGGTATTATCTGAAACGTGCACATTTTGTCCCAGCAATTAATAGGTTCAGGCGTGTCATTGAAGACTTCTCTACAACATCTCAAGTTCCTGAGGCTTTACATAGATTAGTAGAAGCTAATTTAAGCTTGGGTCTTATCGATGAAGCTCAAACTGCAGGGGCAATTCTTGGGTATAATTATAAGTCCACTGAATGGTATGAACGAACCTTTGAATTGTTAAAAAGTGAAGGCTTAAAGCCAAAGTCTTCGGGTAACAGTTGGCTCAGCCAAATATATCGGCAAGTTATAAAAGGACAGTGGTTATAAACCTTCATGCTTTGTGAGCTCGAAATCAAAGATATTTTATTGATAGAGAATTTATCTCTAGATTTTTCTTCTGGTCTTAATGCAGCAAATTCTTGAGGAAGCAGATATTCCAAAATCTGAGGAACTGATACTTCGAAGAGTTAATTTCTCTGATGGTAGAAAATCAGCATGGGTTAATGAAAAACGTGTTTCTTCTGATTTTTTGCGACTTTTAGGTGATAATTTGATTGAATTTCATGGGCAGCATGATGAGCGAGGTCTATTAGATTCTAAGGGGCATTTGCAACTTTTAGATCAATTTGCCAAGCTGGAACCTTTATTAACTTTGGTTAAGCAGGCTTTCCTTGACTTAAAAGAAAATCAAAAGGCGTTGGAGACTCTCATTCAAAGAAATCAAGAAATTTCTGAAGAAGAGGATTTGATTAAGCATAATCTTAAAGAAATTTCTGATTTAGGGACTTATCCTGGTGAGGAGGCGGAGCTAGATACTAAGCGAAGATTAATGCAAAATGCTCAAACTATAAGGGATAATATTGTTCAAGCTGGCGGTCTCATTGGAAGGGAGGGAGCAGAAGGTCAATTGAATGACTCAATACGTTGGTTAGAAAAAGCTACTGCTCAGGCAGGAAATGTATTAGATGATACGCTTAGCTCTCTTAGGAAAGCTCAATTAGAGCTTTTAGAAGCGCAGTCTGGCATAGAGAATACACTTTCTGATTTGAGTTTTAATTCTGAAGAGTTAGAAATAGTTGAAGACCGTTTATTTTTGATCAGGGGACTTTCTAGAAAACATAAAGTTTTGTCCGATCAACTTCCTGAGCTAGAGCAAAGCTTGTTAGACAAATTATCTTTGATAGAAACTGGTAGTGATAATATTGAGCGATTAAAGCAAAGCTATGATGAAAAACTTAGTGAATTCAATAAAATGGCTGAAAATCTATCATTAGAAAGGCAAAAAGCTGCCTCTATTTTAGACAAGATGATCGAAAAAGAATTTCGACCTTTAAAAATGGAAAGAGCGCGATTTAAAACCGAATTGCAACAGACAAGTCCAAGTGAGTT
>LUMI01000514.1_pt1 | contig 15655 bp, 29 predicted proteins | sample 729681 | NCBI WGS metagenome assembly LUMI01 (sample SAMN03860267, study PRJNA289734) | marine metagenome | biome: seawater column; feature: ocean; material: water; isolation source: Red Sea water column Station 34 - depth 10m | place: Saudi Arabia: Red Sea | collected 2011-10-15 | depth 10 m
AATATAGACTTTTTGTTATTCTCTGCGAAAAACCCTTATTTTATTGACGTTTTAACACAATAATACATTATCGAATAATGGACCAGTCCTGTAAATCATTGATTTTATTGAGTTTTTTATCGAAATTGAAAAAAAGATGCACAAAATTAAAAAAAAGCTTGTACTTTGTTTCAGAATATGCAGAATGAAAATTGTAGCGAGTTAAAGTTTACAAAGTTTTTTAAAAGTAAATATACACAATGTAGATTAAAAAAGAATTGAAGCTTTTAAAATATAAAACTAAGTAACTAAAAAATGATAGAAACAACTACTTGACGAAATGACGAAATTTTAGTACGGTTTAAGAGTAACAAGTTTTTGAGTTTTACATAGATTGAACTTTGGTAGTTTTCAGAGTGCGTGGGAGTCCTCCGACATTATGGGGTCGGCTGTAGGGAAATAAAATGCCACATGCTAGGGTCAATTTCGATGAGCGTAGGCTAAGCGTGTATCGTTTGGATGGTGGGAGCAGTACGGCTGAGATGCAATGCACCACGGCAATAAAATACCTTGCAAATGTAGGGTTGTCTAAGACGAGCCAACTCGTTTATGAGCAATCATAGGACAGCCCTTATTTTGCCAGATGGCTGGTCCATTAGTTTATACCATAGGTAGTACCTCATTAATTTATAGCGAGGTATTATTATGACAAACAACATATTCAACATTAAAGGTTTTAGAAAATCACAAAAGATGGTATCGAATGATATCGCTAGAAATATGATTACAAACTTAGTGAGTAAGGATAAGAGTTACAAGTACATCTACGGTAAAAATGGTGAGATGCGTGGTTGGGTTATTGGCTTCATGCGACAAGGGAGCAAACAGCAACCATGGGGAGACAACAACATTAAATCTACTTTTGGCTTTCAAAAGTAATTATTGACATCAATCTTTAGAGGTGCTACCTATAGTATGAACTGGAAAAAAAGGAGTAATACTATATGGGAGATTTTAAATTTTCTTTTGACGAGATTTCAAATATGCAAAATGCAATCTGCGATAAGCTTGATTGGATGGTGCAGAATGATAAGCAACATACAAAAAGATATAAGTCTTTTATACAATTAAGGGACAAGCTTTCTGTTATTATTATGGATATGTATGAGGAGAAAGAAGATGAGTAAATATAGTAGACGGCATTATCAAGATGTAGCTAGAGAGATAGCTATGGAGTATGAAGATACAAAGGATTTTGGTTGGATTAGGAGAGGGAGAAAAGTGACTCGTAATGATGTCTATGTTCGAACTATGAAGATAGACACTTTGAGAAATTTGGTATCTAAATTTGACGTTATCTTTAGATTAGATAATGAAAGATATAACAGCGATTTATTTATTAAAGCGTGTGGAATAGAGGAGATGCAGAGATGATAGACTTAGGTATAATTTTAATAGGCATGGTGTTTGGATATGCGTTAATATTCTTATTCATGCTGTTTATGATATGGAAGGATGATAGTATACTATGAATATACAGCAAGTACATGTTTCCAAGATGACTGGAAAATTAGAGGGATTCAAGGCTATATCGACGAATACTACTAGCAATCCCTTTTGCATAAAAATGTTTAGGGCAAAAAAAGATACGATATGTAAGAACTGTTATTCTCATATCATGCTTACATCATATCGTAAAAATATGGTGGATTGTTTGGAGAGAAACAGTAAGCTATTGAGTGAAAGCGTTTTACATACGCAACAACTCCCAACAATTATGGAGTTATACTTTAGGTTTTCTGCTCATGGGGAGTTGATAAATCTTACTCATGCGATAAACCTATTTAACATATGCGATAAAAATGAGTTGACTACTTTCGCACTATGGACAAAAAGAAAAGACTTGATTAAAAAGATTATGAGTATGAGAGATAAACCTAAAAATCTCATATTGATATACAGCAATCCAAACAAGTCTGCAATAATGTATGAAGTGCCTGAGTACTTTGATAAGACGTTTAACAATGTATTAGAGCATGAGAATGTAGAGGAGCAGAATTGTACAGGGCAAAAGTGTAAAGATTGCCTAGCATGTTACAAGTTTAATGATGTAAATGTAATAGTAGAAAAGGTTAAGAAATATTAATAGAGGAGTAGGGTTATGAAACTGATTGAGGATACCAACCAACTAAAAGTTGGAGAAATACAGAGACTAGGGTATAACTGTGTGAACAGTGACGAGTTCCTATGGGAGACCACAAAAATTACCAGTGATAGAGTACATGGTAAATTCTGCTATCTAGATATGGATAGTGAGTGGTCAGAAGAGGGAGACTACTTGTATATGTGTAATGGGTTTCTGTGTAGAGGTAGTGGAGCAGAGCCTTGTTGGATACTAGAGGATTATGAAAAGTATGTTGACATTCGATATCATAAGGATTATAGAAGAAGTATGACGTATGAAATCAATGGGGAGAAAAAACTAAGATGGATATAAAAGATAAAGATATTACTGTGTGGTTTTCATGTGGTAGTGCGAGTGCAGTTGCCACCTATCTAACACTAAAGAAGTATGGCAAGGATAACAGAGTTAGAGTTGTCAACAATCCTGTGAAAGAGGAGCATGAGGACAACCAACGATTCCTACATGATGTAGAGAAGTGGCTAGGCATAACGATAGAGTATGCTGTTAATGAGGAGTTCCCTGATTGCTCTGCTGAAACTGTGTGGGACAAACACAAGTACATGAGTGGGATTGCAGGTGCGCCTTGCACTATGCGACTAAAGAAACACGCAAGGCAACAATGGGAGAATAAAAACAACTCCGACTATCTTGTGTTAGGATTTACGGCAGAGGAGAAGAAGAGAGCCGACAGATTCAAGATGACAGAGAGAGACACACTACTCCCCATTTTAGTAGAAGAGGGTTACACCAAACAGGATTGCTTTGATGTGATAAATAGGAATGGCATAGAGCCACCACAGATATACAAATATGGATTCCCCAATGCGAATTGTATTGGGTGTGTCAAGGCAGGTTCGCCTACTTATTGGAATTTAGTGAGGAAAAAATTTCCAGACGTATTCAATAAGAGAGTGGAGCAATCTGAGAGAATAGGTGCAAAGCTAGTCATCTATAAAGGGAAACGAATCTCCCTTGCAGACTTACCCAAAGATGCCAAGGGTAGGTCTTTGAAAAACTATAACTTTGAATGTGGCATATTCTGTGAGGAGAAACTGTGATGGAAGAAGAATTATTTGAACACGATGACCATGAGTGTGACCATTGCGAGGGCAATGAAGAATACTATGAGTTTTATCAAGATGGTCACAGATATCATGGCTATGAGTGTGGTATCTGTGGCAAGCTATTACAAACAGGATAAGGAGTAGACATGTACACAATTAAGCGAGTGCGAATAGATGAGGACGTAGTAGAATACCAAGTGACAGATGGGCAGAACTACTATCCATTCTATGATAAAAAAGAAGCCGAAGAATGTATGGACAATCTAAATAAAAAAGGTATAATTACACCTGAATTATTAAGGGAGTTAGGACTATGAGTTATGATGTAGTAGGTAGTATGTTTGATGGGTTGTCAGGCACTATGATTGCCTTACACGAAAAGTTAGGCATTACACCAAGAGAATATCATGCCTTTGAGATTGACCCATATTCTAGTGCTGTGAGTCGATACAACTATCCTGACATTATCAGGCATGGGGACGCTAGAAACTGGAGAAATCTAAAGGGGAAGATTATAGACCTATTCGTGGCAGGTTTTCCATGCCAAAGTTATAGTGTGGCAGGATTACGACAGTTCCAAGAAGACCCACGAGATATGTCTAAGGTTTTATTAGATGCCTTGCGAGGTCTCGCCATTGACAAAGTATTGATAGAGAATGTTGCGTCAATGCCTAGTGAGTGGCGAGATTACTTCACCAAGATATTCAAGGAGATATTCCCTGACATATGGTGTTACGAGTTGAATAGTGCCAACGATTCGGCACAGAATCGCAAGAGATTATATTGGACAAACATTAAGTTTACGAGGTCAAAAGATAAAGGCATTGTACTCAATGACATACTTGAAGATGGTGGTATGGCAGACAGAGACAAGTCATACTGTTTGGACTCCAACTACTTCAAGGGTGGCAATCTCAATCACTACTACAAGAGAAAGAGGAGACAAGTGGTGTTCGATAAGAATGGCTGTAAGCAAGTCGGAGAAGCTGACCTAAAGGGTTATGATATAATCAAGAGGGTATACAGTAGGCAAGGCAAGAGTCCCACTCTCACGACTATGCAAGGTGGATGGCGAATGCCTAAGGTAGAATGTGGTCAGATTATCAATCGCAAGATTAATCCTGAGACAGGCAAGAGAGATGACTACAACCCTAACATCAAGGCAGAGCCACGCATTGAGACTAGGAGTGACGGCAAGACAAACACACTCTCCACAGTACAGAAAGACAATGTGGTGGTTAATCACGAGCAAATGTATTGGAGAGCATTGACACCATTAGAATGTGAGAGATTACAAACTATACCTGATAAGTATACTGAATTTGGTGCATTTCCAGATAAGAAAGTGACATGGTATACATGCAATAGGATTAGTAACTCACAAAGATACAAGATGCTTGGCAACGGATTCTGTGTAGACACAGTTGCTGACATTTTGAAAGGAGAAGTACATGAGTAGAGAAACCATATACTTCTTGGCAATCGTGACGTTCTGTTATATAATGGACGTTACATTTAGATATCTATTTTAGAGGAGAAAGATATGAAATTAAACAGACAGATAGTAAAAGACTTTAGAGCAATATTAGATGACATACTCAACGATAATGAGAGTCTTGAACAGTTTATAGTTAAGGTAGGCAATGCGTCCTTTGATGATACAGAAGTGACGTTCAAGGTAAACCTTAGGCTCAAAGGTGCAGAGACTAGAGAGCAGAAAGACTTGAGGAGATATGCAGAGATGGACAAGGTAGACACTTCCAAGATAGCAGAAGTCAGAGGAGAAAAATACTCACTGATTGGCTACAGAAGAACAGCGAAGACAAGACCCTATATCGTGCAGAACTTACACAACGATAAGGAGTACATATTTACAACGGCACTAGCTCAACAATATTTTGGAGTAGAAGTATGAAAGCATATTTGATAGACCCTAAGAAAAAAGAGGTGACAGAGGTAGAATACTCTGGTGACTACAAGGACATATACAAACTGATAGACTGTTCCACATTTGACATTGTGGGTATCACTCCTGAGGGAGATGGTATATACATAGATGACGAGGGACTATACGCAGAGAAAAAACATCTGTGGTCTTTCAAAGGTATTCTCTACAAGAATCATCTGTTTAACCTCGTTAACAAAGGACTTGTATTAGGCAGCAATATTGAGGGAAGTAGTATTGAACCTGACATACCACTAGAAGAAGTAAAGGAGAGAGTTGTATGGCATTGGTAAAGAAGTATGCAGTAATGTTTGAACCCTTTGAAGAAGATGGACTAGAGTACGTCAAAGAGGGTTGTGGAGCAATGTGGACAGATAAGAGTCCTATCAAGACCTTTGACACTAAAGAACAGGCAGAGGTGGAGATGAAAAAGTGGAACACAGGAATAGTAGTGGAGTATGGATATGAAAACAATTAGTATAGAGCCTAAGGATAGAATAGAGTTACTCAGGTATGTCAATATGTTGAGAGAACTAAACTGTAATACATCAGAGAAGATACCTATCTACTATGAACATGTTTGTGAGTTGGAGTCTCTCATGCACAAGCTATCATTCATACTAGATACTAGAGTTTGAACAACCAAAGGATAGACATGGTGGTTGGTATACAGACTATCAACTCAAAGAAGATTTACCAGAGGAGAAATCGAATGACAAGACCCACTAAGGAAGATAGGAAGAAGTATGACATTGACTTTGCAGGAGACTTGAAGTTTGGTCTAGGCATGGAAGATGAAGTTATAGCCATGTTCAAAGACAAAAAGATAGAGGTCAAGTCTGAGAAAGGTATGTGGCAACGTACTGGAAATATCGCTGTGGAATATGAATCATGGGGGAAACCATCAGGTATCAACGCTACGGAGTCCGACTATTGGTTTCATAATCTGTGTATCAATGGTGACATATATGCCACACTTGTATTTAAAACAGAGACACTACGAAAAATAGTTGACTCCCTTGATTTTATCAAGACGGTGAAGGGTGGAGACCACAACGCATCTAAGATGTACCTTGTAAACATTAAGAAATTATTCTCCAGTGATGTCATCAAGGCATACAAGGGTGTTGCAGAAATGCAGCAAGAAAATAAATCTGATGAAGAGTGTTGACAGGATTTATTATTACTGTATAATATTACTTTATGTAATACTTAAAGTTAACCTTAACTCCTTCTACTTTAAGTTAATTATAAAGAGGTGAAGATGAAGAAAGATTATTGTGAACATTGTGGTAACTTCCTAGATGACAAAGGTGTTTGTTTTGAATGTCGTATGGAAGCAGAACAGTATTATGACATGGTGAATAGTCCACCACACTATACGAATGGTAATGGTATAGAGTGTATCGACTACATCAGACAGGTATTAGGTGAAGAGGGATTCGTTTACTTCTGTCATGGTAATTTCATCAAGTACCAACACAGGTACAAGTACAAAGGCAAGCCTGTGCAAGACATAGAGAAAGCAATGTTTTACTTAGAAAGAATGTTGAAGACTTTGAAAGGACTACATGAAGTACACAATAAAAACAAAACTTAAAGATGGCTCTACTGTCTACAGATTTGTTCCACCAAAGGACGCTAAGTTATCAGGTGTCGTTAAGAACAAAACATTTCAAGATGGCAGGACAGCACGATACGAGATACCAAAACTAATTAAAGTGGTCGAAGACTTTAGGAAAGGGAAGATACTGGCAGGTAACATAGACGTTAACAGTAACCTACGTCAAGTTCTTGCTCACTACTACAAGACAGGTCAGTTTAATTCGTTATCTTTGCACACACAGAAGACGTACACTTACGGATTCAACAAAATATGTGTGACAAAGATGTTCGGCAGAGAGTTGGGAGACATAACCCTAAAATACCTCACTCCCACTCACTGCACCGAACTATATGAGACTTGGGTGAAGCAGGTGAGTGTTGACAATGCTAATCAACTCTCCAGAATCTTCTCTGTGCTGATAAACTTCTGTATATCTCTTGGTTTGATGGACAGAAATCCAATGTCTATGGTTAAAAAGAGGTCACACGAGCCACGTTCTGTCGTATGGACGCAGGAACAAGTAGAATTATTCGTGGAGACAGCCTTTTCACAGTTTAAATACAGAAATATTGGATTGCTTGCCCTACTTTGCTACGAATGGGGACAGAGACCTGTTGATATTCGCCTATTGAAGTGGTCATCTATCGACTTTGACAACAAAATGGTGACAATCAAACAGACTAAGCGTGGTGCAACGGTACAACTACCTCTTGAAGATAAGTTGGAGCAACTACTTCTCCAACAAAACGAGGATTGGGGATTCCAAGATTATGTATTACCCTATCAGAGACCCTCAGACGGTGCGTACAGCGTCATTGAGCATTTTCAAGTGTCTGCCCTTGCGAATGAGGTAAAGGCTCTCTGTGGTCTTCCTAGAGAGTTACAGATGGGAGACCTTAGAAAGACAGCAATAACAGAATTGATACGCAGTGGTGTTGACCAACTGGCAATCATGTCTGTGACAGGGCATAGGAATGTGCAGAGCCTTAACCCTTACAACAAACATAACTTTAACACAGCAAAGTCTGCACTAGAAATGAGGAGAAAATGAGTGACGATGTAAAACAACAAGCCTTGGAACAGGCACAGCAAGCATACGGACTATTTATATGGTTTGTAAAATGGTTTAGTTATGTGATGATATTTATGATTGTTCTGATGTTTATGAATAATTGGTTTGACGATGGAACAGGCAGCCGATTCATGCCTGACGAGATTGTAGACGAGCAGTATGACCCAAAGGGTTTGAATAAGAAGAAAGGTATATGATGAATAAACCTTATCACAACAAAGGATTCTTTCCTGCTTTTACTGTTATTGTACTAGGCTTCTTTGTCCTACCAGTAGTTCTAATGATGATGATGGACGATACGTTTGAGAGATTTACTAAAAAGTATTTTCCAAGAGCAGAGTGTTGGGAGACAGCAAAGCATGAGAGAGTATGTAAACGATTTAATAACTGTAAATTTATGAGGAACTTTTGTGATGAATGAAGGACAAGCATTGATAAGTATGATAGTGTTACTAATTTTGTGGACACTTTTTCTTAACTTTATACTTAGAGGAGTTATCTTTGTATGAAAAGATTAAATAGCCCTCTTAATAAACAAAAGAAAAAGTTTAAAGAGTACGTACAAGATTTAATAGTAATAATAGTTGTTGTAACAGTTATAGGTGGTATGCTAGTGTACGCACACTATGACATAACAGGGATAGTAAACGGATGATATTAGAGACAGCATTAATGTGCATGGCACTCAATATGTACCATGAAGCAAAGAATCAATCTATGCTTGGACAACTTGCTGTGGGACAAGTTGTGATGAACAGAGTTGAGGATAAAAGATTTCCTGACAATGTGTGTGATGTAGTAACGGAAGCTGTCACGTACAAAGGTACAGACAAACCTGTACTCCACAAGTGTCAGTTTAGTTGGTATTGTGATGGTCAAAAAGACGAGCCTGACTTTGATAGTAAAGAGTGGTGGGATGCAAAAGAATACGCATCTATTGTTTTGTCAGGTACAATTATGCTTGATGTTACTGAAGGAGCTACACACTACCATGCAACATACGTAAGACCTGCATGGGCGAAAACAAAAACAAAGACTACACGAATAGACAGACATATTTTTTATAGGTGGGAGAAATGAAATTAACTTTACTTTGTACACTTTTAATGTTACTATCTAGTTGTGAGATGATAGTATTCTTATAGGAGAGAGAAATGGCAGACAATCCACATCAAGCGTGTCCCTTTGAGGACTGTGGTTCTTCAGACGCATTCAACTGGAATGACGATGGCTACGGCTTCTGTCACAGTTGTGGTGAGTCCTACCCTAACAAGCACAAACTACCTGTGTTTGATTGGGCAAAGCAGAGTTACCCACTAAAGAGGAGAGAAAATATTATGATGAAAGAAGTTAAGGGTGTCACCTATGATGACATCAGGGGAATAGACCCTGATATTTGTAAACTGTATGGTATACAGATACAAACAGACGCAGACGGTAAGCCTGTCCGATATGCTTACAAGTATCCACACACTGTAAAGTACAGAGCCTTTGATGATAAGTCTAAGACTTGGATAAAGGACAAGGGTGTGGGCATGAATCATTTGTTTGGTCCTGAGTTTAACTCCAACTCCTCTAATAAACTCTACGTGACCGAAGGGGAGTTTGATGCAGCAAGTCTTTACCAGATATTAGGTCAGAAGTTTTTTGTTAAGTCACTCCCCTCTGCGTCTATCGGTGAGAAGTTCATCAAGCAGAACTACAACTACCTCAACTCCTTCAAGGAGATTATATATGCAGGTGAGTTAGATGATGCAGGACGCAGAAGTGCAGAGAAGCTGTACGAATCTTTTCCTACCAAACTATACTATGTACCAATGTCAAAGTACAAAGATGCTAATGAGTTTCTTATGGCAGGTGATGGAGAAGAGTTGAAGTGGACGGCTCTCAAGCCACAGAGATACTCACCTGACAACTTCTTCTGTTCTGATGAAGAAGTGGCACAGGCTATACGCACAGAGAATCCCTACGACTACACTCCGACAGGACACACAGGTCTTGATGACAAAATTCGTGGTATAGTAAAGGGTGGCTTGACGTTCCTAAAAGCACCAAGAGGTACAGGTAAGACCGAGGTGATACGTTACTTTGAGACAGGATTGCTGAAGAATCCAGACACTAGGATTGCTCTCCTGCACATGGAAGAAATGCGAAGTACAACGTATCGTGCTATGGCTACCTACCATCTTGGTGTGAACGTCAGGACAAAGGATGATGCACAAGAGAACGGTGTGTCTGAGGATGATGTGGTCAAGGCTGCCCTTGAAGCAACGCAAGGAGAACGCACGATAGTATTCGAGATGCGTTCACATGATGACCCTCTCAAACTACTGGAGTACACACGGCTTGCGTCTACCGTCTACGGTGCAGAGTATATATTTGTTGACCACGTACAAAGACTTGCCTATCTGAGTCAGACAGGTGTTGACGGTGCTACCTCTGTTCTCACATCTCTCGGTGCAAGGATGGCACAGCTTTCCAAAGAGTTAAACATAGGTGTTGTATTTATATCACAGGTGAATGATGATGGACGTACTAAGTATGCGTCCTCTCTTGAAGAAGAAGCTATCATCTGTATTAAGATAGAGAGGGACGTAGAGAACGAGGACACTACAGTTCAGAACACAACGGATTTTATTGTTGATAAGAACAGACCTTTTGCTAGACTTGGTAGAGCAGGTAGTGTATACTATGACCCTGAGACAACACTCCTCACAGAGGATACAAGAGAAAGGGAGAGAAACGTAGCATGATAATATTTGATGTAGAATCAAACGGACTTCTTGATGATGCAACAAAGATACACTGTCTGTCGTATATTGATACAGATAGAGAGAAAGATATTATTACACTATACGACTATGACGATATGAGACTATTGTTTTCTGTAAAGAAACACTTTGTTGGTCACAATATAATACGATATGATATACCTTTACTGGAGAAGTTATTAGATATTAAGATAGACGCAAGACTATATGATACATTACCTATGTCTTGGGTTATGAACCCTACACGAAGCAAGCATGGACTAGACAGTTTCTTCCCTGACTTTGGGATAGAGAAACCAAAGATAGATGATTGGAGCAACTTGTCTATAGAAGACTACTCACACAGATGTGAAGAGGATGTTAAGATTACACAAGCACTTTGGAATAATCTTCTACAAAGATTTATGGTGCTGTACAAAGATAAGAAAGAATTAGATAAGTTTTTCAAATACTTAGAGTTTAAGATGGATTGTGCTAGGCAAGCAGAGCATTCAGGTTGGAGAGTTAATGTTGACCTAGCCAAGAAGTGCGTTGAAGAGTTGACAGAGTTACAGAATAAAAAAGTTACAGAACTTATAGATGTTATGCCTATGAGAAAGCTGTATAGAGTACAGAGCAAACCAAAAGTGTGCTATAAGAAAGATGGTACTCTCTCCTCTCACGGTAGAAGATGGTTTGATTTATTAGAAGAGCATGGTCTTCCAGACACATACGACAAGGATGTGACAGTTGTTAAAGGTGCAGAGGAAGCCAATCCAAACTCCACTGACCAAGTGAAAGAGTGGTTGTATTCTTTGGGTTGGCAACCTTGTACATACAAGTACAACAAGAACAAAGATACAGGCGAGGAGAAGAAGGTAGAACAGGTTAGACTCAACGGTGAACTAACAGAGTCTGTCAAGTTACTAGCCAAAGACAATCCTGCTGTACAGGTCTTAGACGGTCTCACAGTTTTACAACACAGGCTAGGCATACTGAATGGATTCGTTGAGTGTGAACGTAACGGATACCTACGAGCAGAGATAGACGGACTTACGAATACCCTACGTTTCAAGCATAAGAAACCTCTTGTCAATCTCCCATCAGTAGAGAAGCCTTGGGGAAAGGAGATACGCAGTTGTCTTACAGCACCTCAAGGCTCTCTCCTCTGTGGAGCAGACATGACCTCACTAGAGGACACGACAAAGAGACATTACATGAAACCGTATGACCCTAGATATGTAGAGGAGATGTCACGAAAAGGTTTTGACCCTCATCTCGACTTAGCTAAACATGCAAATGTTATCACACAGTCTGATATAGAAAAACATCAGAGAGGTGAGATAGACTTAAAAGCTTTGAGAAAAGACTTCAAGGTTGTCAACTACTCAGCCACTTATGGAGTAGGTGCTGCCAAACTTTCACGTGAAACAGGTATGTCTGTTAAGAAAGCACAGGCTCTACTTGATGCTTATTGGAAACGTAACTGGTCTGTTAAAGCATTCTCAGATGCACAGAAGATACGAAGAATAGGTGAAGAGATGTGGATACAGAATCCTGTCAGCAAGTTTTGGCATTCACTACGCTATGAGAAAGATGCTTTCTCCACTATTAATCAGAGTACAGGCTCATACTGCTTTGATAAGTGGGTGGCATACTATAGAATGAAAAGACCAAACATCGTTGGTCAGTTCCATGATGAAAGTATAAACGTAATAAAAGAGGGAGAACAGAATGAACACACAAGTGTTTTAAAGTGGGCAATCAATAAGTTAAACGAGCAACTTAAACTAAATGTAGACTTAGGTATTGACGTTCAATATGGAAAAACATATGCCGATGTACATTAGTTGTTGCATTATAAATTTTATATGGTATAATAAGTCAAATTAATTAGGAGAAAATAAATGGCTACACGAAAAGTTATTTTAGTAGGTATTGCTGAATGGGCAAAAGTATTTGAAGACAATCGAGACATGAAGGGTTTCGAGGGTGCATACGAGGAGTTTGATGGTGCTTGCACTATTGACATGATTCTCGACAAGGAGAACATGGATAGACTGATTGCATCTAAGTCTATGAAGAAAGGCTCACCAGATGCTGAGGGTAGAGGTACACGAGTACGGTTTGTGCGTAAGTTCAACACTGGTAGAGATTGGGACAGTGGGTCTCCTGTTGTCGTTAAGTCTGACGGTACTAAGTGGGACATGGACGTAGACGGTCTCATTGGTAACGGCTCTACAGTTGCAGTAACTCTATCTGTCTACGACACAAGCCGTAAGTCAATCGTGGGTACACGACTAGACAGAGTAAAAGTGTTGGAGCATGTCAAGCCACCATCAGACGATGATGATGAAGTGGCAACTATGCCACCACCACAAAAGTTAAAGGTGGTGCAAGGTGAAGAGGAAGTCCCATTCTAAAGTTCCTAAACCAAGAAACCTTCAGGCTATGGAGTTACGCACTCCAAAGTATAGCCTGAGGGTTGTCCCGGATAAAACTAAAATTAAATTTAGAAAACGGAAACATAAGTTAGGAACAACAGATGAAAAAGATTGATACCCTTGTTAGAGACATTTATAAAACTGTAGAAGGTAAAGGCAGTTGGGATAATGTCGTTGGTTCAGCCTTTGGTAGTAACTTGTCCTCTGTCGCAAGTCAAAGGTTCTCCTCTCCTCAAGAACCACGAGGGTATCTTTCTCTTTCATCTGTGGGTACATCATGCAAAAGAAAGCTATGGTACAAAGTAAACAAGCCTACATCAGGCGAGTCTCTGCGTCCTAACACACTACTAAAGTTTTTCTATGGTGATATGATAGAAGAGTTGGTGCTGTCCTTGGCTAAGGCTAGTGGTCACACGGTAGAGGGAGAGCAGAGTAAACTAAACGTACATGGTGTTAAAGGACATAGAGATGCTGTCATTGATGGCATGACGGTAGACGTAAAGTCCTGCAGTAGTTATGCTTACAAAAAATTTAAAGAAGGAAAGCTAAAAGATGATGACCCCTTTGGATATGTATCCCAACTCAGTTCTTATGTATATGCAGGAAAAGATGACCCACTTGTCACTGACAAGACACACGGAGCTTTTCTGGCAGTTGATAAGCAGAACGGAAATGTTTGTTTGGATGTTTATGATTTCACTGAAGAGTTAGCAGAAAAAGAAGAAGAGATACTAAATGTAAAGAAGATGGTAGAGGGAGACATACCTAAAGAAAAGATTGACCCTGTGCCACAGTCGAAGACTAGCGATAACATGAAGCTAAGTATGCAGTGCAGTTATTGTGAGTTCAAGTACCTATGTTGGAAAGATGTAAGGACTTTCATCTACTCCTATGGTCCTGAGTATCTAACAGAAGTAAATACAGAGCCTAAAGTTCCAGAGATATTCCATGACTAGGAACGCAAAGGCTAAGGGTAGGCTTGGTCAACAGGAAGTTCGAGATAAACTACTTGAAACATTCCCTGACCTAGAGCCTGATGATATTAAGTCTACTGTCATGGGAGACTCAGGTGAGGACATACAGCTATCACCTGCTGCAAGAAAGATAATACCTCTCACCATTGAAGTGAAGAGGAGAAAGAATAATTTGAAGACTGTATACGACTACATGGAACAGGCTTCAAGTCATGCAAAAGGAGAGCCTGTTGTATTCTATCGCTCTGACAGGAAGCCTTGGGTTGTTATGGTTGGGATGGAACATTACATGGATTTGTTAAAGGTATGGGGAGATGAAAATAGAAAAAGTAAAAGTGTGGGCAGTAATAGAAGGTCCTTATAATCTACAGACTCTCTCGACAAACTATCCTTATGAGATACCACCTGAGTGTAATCATTTAGTAGTTTGTAAAGTAGAAAAGAAAAATAAACTTGTTGATAAAGAATTTTGGTTCGAGAATGAAGAAGATGCTTACAGATTTAAATCACATGTTGACTCGAAAATGGAAGCCACTATAATATTCGCACCAGAGTTAGAAGAACCATTTGATTTAGAGTTTGAGGATGAGTAAACATAAATATGAAGTAAACATTACTATTAGCGTTGACCCTACTGCCAACTTTCTTGAGGTAGGAGATGCAAGAACAGATGCTTCCTGTATTAAACAAAGGATATGCGAAGCTATTTATGACATTGACGATGTTGAGATTAAACACATAGATATTTCGAGGAGAAAAGAATGATACCGACAGATTACCAAAACTTTATAGCTGTGTCCAGATATGCACGATGGATGGAAGAAGAAGGACGTAGAGAAACGTGGAAAGAAACTGTGCAAAGATATGTGGACTATATGTCAGAGAAGGTGAAGGGACAGCTACCTAAAAAAGAAATCTTTGATGCTATACACAATCTAGAAGTTATGCCGTCTATGAGAGCCTTGATGACTGCAGGTCCTGCCCTTGAGAGAGACAACACAGCAGGGTACAACTGTAGTTATATGCCTGTCGATGACCCAAAGTCTTTTGATGAAGCTATGTATATACTTCTTTGTGGTACAGGAGTTGGTTTCTCTGTGGAGAGACAGTATGTCAATCAACTACCAGAGATTCCAAATAAGTTAGAGGATGTAGATACCGTCATACACGTTCAAGACAGTAAAGAAGGTTGGGCAAGAGCTTTACGTAAGCTCATAGGACACCTGTATATGGGTGAAGTTCCTATGTGGGATGTGTCGAAGGTTAGACCTGCAGGTGCTAGACTAAAGATATTTGGTGGTAGAGCATCAGGTCCTGCACCTCTCGTTGATTTATTTAACTTTACAGTATCACTATTTAAACACAATGAGGGACGTAAACTCTCTAGCTACGACTGCCATAATCTAATGTGTAAAGTTGGAGAAGTTGTGGTGTCAGGTGGAGTAAGACGGTCAGCTATGATTAGTCTGTCTAATCTTTCCGACCAACGTATGCGTCATGCTAAGTCTGGTAAATGGTGGGAGACAACACCACAGATGGCATTGGCTAATAACTCTGTGTGCTACACCGACAAGCCTGACGGTGAGACATTTTTACGAGAGTGGACATCTCTTGTAGAGTCTAAGTCAGGAGAGCG
>LUMI01000992.1_pt1 | contig 15624 bp, 16 predicted proteins | sample 729681 | NCBI WGS metagenome assembly LUMI01 (sample SAMN03860267, study PRJNA289734) | marine metagenome | biome: seawater column; feature: ocean; material: water; isolation source: Red Sea water column Station 34 - depth 10m | place: Saudi Arabia: Red Sea | collected 2011-10-15 | depth 10 m
CCCTTTTCAGAGTTTGTAATATTTTTAACTTTGTTAATAAATCCTTTGAAATCGTAAGTTCCATCTTTCTCAAAAAAAGTATGGTGATAGCTGTTTTCAATTACTCCAGTTGAAACCCATTCATCTTTTCGTCTCACATCGATAAGTGGAATGCCTAGCGACATTAACCTCTTAATTTCATCATTTCCTATATTTTTTGTCTCAGCATAACTGTTACCGGTTAAGATGAAGATAAATAAAAGTATTAAGGTTATGATGCGTTTAAGTTTCATTTGAATACGAACAGTTGGAATCCAATTACAATACGACTATATTCTACACTAGTCACTGAACATTAGATATCTATACAGGAAATATTCAAATGGATAAACTCAAATCTTTTATAACTGCGCTATGTTTCTTTCTCACTACAAGTGTTTGTATGGCGCAAAACGAAATTATATCTCACGGTATTTCAACTTTTGGGGATTTGAAGTACGAAAAAGACTTTAAGCATTTATCTTACGTGAATCCTGATGCTCCAAAAGGAGGTGAAATTTCTTTTTGGGCGTTTGGATCGTTCGACTCAATGCATCCGTACACGAGAAAGGGAAGAGCAGGAGCGTACTCATCAATATTTTTTGAAAGCCTACTAGAAGGTACGTCTGATGAAATAGACTCAGCATACGGATTAATTGCAAAAGAGATTGAATATCCAGAGGACCGTTCATGGGTTATTTTTACGCTAAGGAGTGAAGTATTATTTTCTGATGGATCGCCTTTAACCGCTAAAGATGTGCTTTTTTCGTATAAATTACTTAAAGAAAAAGGTCTTCCTTCTTTTAGAGCAGTGTTGGAAAAAGATATTCAATCGGCACAACTTATTTCTGATCGTAAAATAAAATTTATTTTCAATGACGATGTGCCAAAAAGAGATTTAATTAATACGGTCGGTGGATTGCCTATTTTTTCAGAAAAATACTTTACAGATAACAAAGTAGATTTTGAAGCATCAACTTTAACGCCTGCTTTAGGTTCGGGGCCATATATTTTGGATAAAGTAGATGTAGGTAAACAGATTATATACAAAAAAAATCCAAACTATTGGGGTAATGATCTCCCAATTAATAAAGGTAGATATAACTTCGATAAATTTAGAATTGAATACTTCGCAGATTATAATTCTGCGTTCGAAGGTTTTAAAGCTGGTACATATACTTTCAGAAATGAAGCATCCTCAAAAATATGGGCTACAGGTTATGATTTTCCTGCATTGGAAAAGAATTGGGTTAAGAAAACGACACTTCCAGATGGAAATTTATCTTCGGGGCAATCATTTGTCCTCAATTTGAGACGAGAAAAATTTCAAGATATAAAGGTTAGAAAAGCTATAGGATTAATGTTTAATTTTGAATGGTCGAATAGCACACTTTTTTATGGTCTCTATGAACGGATAAATTCTTTTTGGGACAATAGTGATCTCAAGGCTTCAGGAATGCCAATAGAACAAGAGCTAGTAATTCTTAATAAATATAAGGATATCCTAGATGAAAATAACTTTAGCGAAGAAGTTTTTTCATTCCCTAAATCGTCATTAAAACAACTTGATCGAAAAAACTTAAGGCAAGCATCCAAATTATTGGATGATGCAGGTTGGGAGGTTGGTGACGATGGTTTGCGAAGAAACGCTGACGGTAAAACACTTGATGTTGAGATACTCAACGATAGTCAGGCATTTGACCGCATAATTAACCCGTATATCGAAAACTTAAAAAAGCTAGGTATCAATGCCGCAAATATAAAAATTGATAATGCGCAGATGACTGACAGGCGTAGGAAATTTGATTTTGATATGCTAGTTGGTTTCCTGAGTACCCAATTAACACCAGGGTCCGAGCTAGAGCAATATTTTGGATCTGAGTCTGCCGATTTTTCAATTTTTAACTTAACCGGCGTTAAAGATCAGGGTGTTGATGCAATAATTAAAGAAGTAAGAGCGGCAAAGTCTAGAGAGGAATTGGGGTTCGCAATAAGGGCATTAGATAGGGTTTTAAGAAATAAAGTCATCTGGGTACCTCAGTGGTTTAAGAATAAACACACAATTGCTTATTTTGATATGTATGAGCATCCTAAAAACCTACCACCGTATGATATTGGTGTTCTTGATACCTGGTGGATGAATTCTGATAAATATAATGATTTAAAGGATCAGGGTGCTTTAAAATAATTATAAAAAATGCTCAGTTATATCTTTAGAAGACTAATTCTTATTGTACCTACATTAGTTGGGATAATGTGTATAAATTTTTTCTTGGTACAGTTTGTTCCTGGTGGTCCTATCGAACAAATAATAAGTGACTTAGAAAAAAATAGCTCTTTTCTTGATAGTATTGGCGGAGGCTCTCAAGAAGTAAGAACAAGCGATGGACTTGAATCGTATAAAGGATCCGTTGGGTTGCCAAAAGATTTTATTGATGAACTGGAAGCACAATTTGGTTTTGATAAGCCACTTTGGGAACGGTTTTTTTCAATGATGTACGACTATATTACGTTTGACTTCGGGGATAGTTATTTTCGATCAATTTCAGTTATAGAACTTATAATAGAAAAGATGCCCGTTTCTATATCATTAGGCTTATGGACAACCCTCTTGGCGTACATGATCTCTATTCCCTTAGGAATAAGAAAAGCTTTATTGGATGGTTCAAGTTTTGACAATTGGACATCTACGCTTATTATAATTGGCTACTCTATTCCTGGATTTTTATTTGCAATTTTTCTTTTGGTTCTTTTTGCAGGTGGGTCCTATTTACAATTGTTTCCTATCAGAGGACTAGTATCCTCAAATTTTGAAAATATGTCCTTTTTTGGGCAAATAAAAGATTATTTCTGGCATATTGCTCTTCCAGTCACAGCATCCACAGTTTCAGCTTTCGCTACATTGACATTACTAACGAAAAACTCGTTTTTAGACGAAATAAAGAAACAATATGTAATTACCGCAAGATCAAAAGGCTTGAGTGATCAAAGAGTTTTATATGGCCATGTTTTTAGAAACGCTATGTTGATAATAATAGCTGGGTTTCCTGGGCTTTTTATTTCGGTTTTTTTTGGATCCTCATTAATTATAGAAACTATTTTTTCTCTAGATGGATTGGGTCGTTTGGGTTTTGAGGCTGCAGTATCAAGAGACTATCCCGTGGTATTTGGTACTCTTTATATTTTCGGCTTATTAGGATTGGTGGTAGGGCTTCTCTCAGACTTAATGTACGTCTGGGTTGACCCAAGAATTGATTTTGAAAAGAGACAATCTTGAGCAAACAACTTAATTGGAAAAGATGGGAAAATTTTAAAAAAAATAGGCGTGCCTTTTATTCAGCGATTATTTTTGGAATGCTTTTTTTTCTTTCTTTATTTGCAGATTTTATAGCTAACGATAAGCCGTTATATATTAAGTCTCAAGACAAGGTATATTTCCCTATTTTTAATTTTTATTCTGAGGTCGAGTTTGGGGGTGACTTGAAAACGGAGGCAATATACGCTGATAGAGAAATACAATGTCTTATTTTAACAGAAGGCAATGATGATTGTTGGGACTCTCCTGAAACCGTTATATTTGAAGGCTATAAAAATAAAACAAATAAAGGAGTAATAATTTGGCCCCTTATTCGGTTCAATCATAATACTATTGCCGATTTAAATGTGCCAGCACCATCTCCACCGGATAGTGAGCATTGGCTTGGGACGGATGATACTGCAAGAGATGTTTTAGCAAGAATAATTTATGGGTTTCGTATCTCTGTGATATTTGGGTTAACAGTTACTTTTTTTGCAAGTATGGTTGGTATTTTTGCAGGTGCAATTCAGGGCTATTTTGGTGGGAAAACAGATTTATTCACCCAGCGTTTTATAGAAATATGGAATTCTGTACCCTCCCTTTACGTGATAATTATTTTATCAGCCTTTTTAAGAATAGACTTTTTGATATTAATGCTATTGATAACTTTATTTAGCTGGACGGCGTTGGTAGGTGTCGTCCGAGCTGAATTTTTAAGAGCTAGAAACTTTGAGTATGTAATGGCAGCGAAGGCTCTCGGTGTATCAACGGGTTCAATTATTTTTAAGCATTTATTGCCCAATGCGATGGTTGCAACGCTCACTTTAGTACCGTTCATTCTAACAGGATCTATAGGGTCGTTAGCAGCGCTTGACTTTTTAGGGTTTGGTTTACCCGCTTCGTATCCATCGCTCGGTGAACTTACAATGCAAGCAAAGCAAAATCTTCAGGCACCTTGGTTGGGCTTAAGTGCGTTTTTTGTATTTTCTATAATGCTGGCGCTCCTCGTTTTTATTTTTGAAGGCATAAGAGATGCTTTTGATCCAAGAAAGACTTTTGTATGAGAACACGTCTATTAAGCTTAGAGAACTTATCTATTTATTTAAATGGGTCAAAGGGCGACACTAAAAGCTTAGTTTCTAACATAAATATTAATATCCATAGAGGGGAATTTGTTGCGTTAATAGGAGAGTCTGGCTCAGGAAAGTCTTTATCCGCACTTTCTACTGTTGGTTTGTTACCCTCTGCTATCAAAGCCTCAGGTACAGGAAAGTGGCTAAATCTGAACTATGATTTGGCAGATCATAATTCTTTAAAAATGTTTCGTGGAAAGGAAATAGGCTTTATTTTTCAAGAGCCTTTAGTATCTCTGAATCCTCTTCACACTATAGGCAAACAAATTGGTGAGTGTATAACAACACATGCACACATTCCAAACGCAGATCTTAAGGATAAAGTTATCGCTTTATTGAAAGATGTTAAACTTGATGACCCAGAGAGACGCTTTAATCATTATCCACATCAATTATCAGGTGGCCAACGTCAAAGAGTGATGATTGCAATGGCGCTTTCAAATAAACCAAAGCTTCTAATTGCAGATGAGCCTACTACCGCTTTAGATGTAACTATCCAAAAAGAGATCCTTGATTTGTTACACTCCTTAAGAGCTTCCTATGATCTTTCAATATTATTCATAACGCACAATTTAAAGATTGTTAAAAATTTGGCTGATCGTTTATATATTATGAAAGAAGGGGAAATAATTGAAAGTGGTAAAACCGAAGATGTTTTTAAAAAACCAACTCATGCATACACAAAAGACTTAATCGAGCCCAAAATTAAAATTATAAAATCAAGATTAAATACTTCAAAGATTCTATTATCTGCTGAAAACTTATCAGTTAAGTATAAAGGCCCTAGAAGCTTATTTAGAAGCTCGTCTAAAGACTTTTGTGCCTTAAATAAAGTTTTTTTAAATATTAAATTGGGCGAGACGCTTGGAGTTGTAGGCGAAAGCGGTAGTGGTAAAACAAGCTTAGCTCTATCAATACTTAAGTTGATAGATTATCAAGGTGATATAAAATTGCATCTTCCTGAACCTCGTCTCAGAAAAAAGGAAAGACTTAAAAATTACAGACGTAATGTTCAAATTGTTTTCCAAGACCCTTTTTCTTCACTCTCACCGAGACTTTCAATTCGTGATATAATCGGTGAAGGTATTATTTCACATCGTATATTTTCTAAAGAACAGGTAGAAGAAAAAATACTATTAGCTCTGAGTAGAGTAGACCTTGACAAAGATACCCTCGAAAGATATCCCCATGAGTTTTCTGGTGGACAACGACAGCGTATCGCAATTGCGAGAGCAATAATTATGGAACCAAAGCTCCTAATTTTAGACGAACCAACGTCATCACTGGACGCGGCTGTTCAAAAACAGATAATTAAGTTGTTAATTGATTTACAAAAAGACCTTAATTTATCTTACTTATTTATAAGTCACGATTTAGAGTTAGTTTCAACTATTTCTCATAGAATGGTTGTAATGAAAGATGGTATGATTGTGGACGAGGGAACTCCGGCAAGACTATTAAGGTATTCAAAAAACGAATACACAAAAAGGTTAGTAGAAAGTTCAATTTTTTAAAAAAAGGATTTTGAGATGAACTATGACGAACAAAATATTTTTGCAAAAATTATCAGGGGTGAATTGCCTGCTGAAAAAATTTATGAGGACGAAAAGGTTTTGGCTTTTATGGATATAATGCCCAGGTCGCCAGGTCATTTTCTCGTTATACCAAAAGCGAGTGTACGGAATATTCTGGATATTGACAATGAAAGTCTATGTGCAGTTATTAAAGTAGTGAAAAAGCTTGCGGTTGCATCTAAAAAAGCAATGAATGCAACGGGTATAACTATCCAGCAATTTAGTGAGGCTGATGGAGGTCAAGAGGTCTTTCACTTGCATTTTCATGTTATACCTAGATATGAAGGCAAACCCATGGATAGACCTGGTCAAATGGTAAAAGATATGTCTGTTTTATCGTTGCAGGCTAACAAAATAAAGGCTGAGTTAGGGGCTTAGTTAGAACGTCATGTACGAATATAGTGGAAGAGCTTTAGTATTTGGTGCTAGTGGTGGTATAGGTCAAGCGTTTAGCAGGTTCTTGGAGAGTAAGCTCGGTTCAGAAAATGTGGTAAAGATAAGCCGATCCTTTGATGGGTTTGAGATTTCAGATGAAGAAAAAATATTAAAATTTTCTGAATCAATAGAAGGTACATTCAATTTGATTATCAATGCAACAGGGGTTTTGCAAACTACTGAAGGATAAGACAAAATTTAGTGTATTCGTTAATCTATCTGCCCGAGTGGGTTCCATAACGGATAATAGACTTGGGGGTTGGATTTCCTATAGGTCATCTAAAGCTGCTCTAAATCAAATCATTAAGACTTCTTCTATAGAGATAAATAGGAGAAATAAAAATGCTATTTGTGTGGGCCTTCATCCGGGTACAGTTAAAACAAAGTTTACAGAAAAATTTCAAAATACTACTAAAACCATTTCTCCAAAAGAGTCTGTTGAGATGATGATGAAAGTTGTTGAAAACCTTTCTGTGGATGACAATGGGTATTGTTTTGCATATGATGGAAAGGTAATTCCTGCGTGAACTTTCCATTCTAACTTTCAGTTTTAGGACTTGCACCGCTTCTTGTTTAATTGAAAGGTTGTTTATAGTTGATAAGTGAAAACACTAAGGGAGCATTTTTAATCTCTCTCGCAGCAGCTTGCTATGTAATGAGTGATATTTTCATGAAATTTCTCTCATCTGAAATCTCAATGTTTCAAATAACCTTTTTAAGGGGACTATTTGTAACCTTCTTTCTTTTTTCTTACTGTTATATGAGTAAGGCATCTTTTTTTGTAAAAGAATGGAGAGATCGAATTGTAATAACAATTAGATCAATTTTAGAAGTTATCATGACATATGCATTTTTGACAGCTCTGTTCAACATGAATGTAGCCAATGCTAATGCTATTCTTCAATTAATTCCTCTAATAGTTCTTTTGGGATCATTCATTTTTTTACGCCAATCACCAAAGACATACGAATGGATTGCTGTCTTGGTTGGATGTTTTGGTGCAGTTATAATTATTCGCCCGGGAGCATCGGATTTTAACTTCTTTACAATTCATGCATTAGTTGCGGTTTTTTGTTTGTCAGCACGTGATCTATTAACTGTAAGATTGAATAAAAATATACCATCAAATGTAGTAGCTTTTTATAGTGCACTAATGCTGACCATGGTTAGCTTTTTATTAAGTGAAGACACTCATCTTTTTGGAAAAGTAGATAATTCTTTATTTATAGTTTATACAGCTATATTTGTTTCTATCGGTTATACAGCCTCGGTTTCTGCCATGAGATATGGTGACGTAACATTTGTTTCTCCATTTAGATATACCGCCTTACTATGGGCTAGTGTTATGGGGTTTATTTTTTTTGGTGAGATACCTAAATTTAGTACACTTTTTGGAGGATCTCTTATAATCCTTGCTGGAATCTTTATTTTTTACAAATCAAAAGACAATAAGAAAACTTTATAAAAACTATTTATTAAACTTTAGATGTCAAACCAGGAAACTCTCGAACATATTTTGGATCTTTTAGATGACGAAGAAGGCATTTCATTTAAAAGAATGTTTGGTGGGTATGGACTATTTAAAAATGAGCTGGCTGTTGCACTGATCCTGCGTTCAGAAATTTTCATGAAAGTTGATCAGTCAAATATAAATGATTATAAGTCTGCTTTTTCAAAACCATTTACATACAAGAAAAATGGGAAAGATATATCCCTGTCAAATTGGGCAATTCCCTCTGAAATTTTAGAAGATAAAGATTTATTTATTGAATGGTTTTTGAAGTCCTATAGGGTTGCTCTTGATAAAAAAATAGGAAAAAAAGTTGAGTATTGAAAGCTGGTTATATCTTATTTTAATCTGCCTTATGGGTGCTTCTTCTCCAGGTCCCAGCTTGATAGTAATTTTACGTCACGCAGTTGCTGATGGTAGAAGCGCAGGCATTTACGCCGCAGTAGGCCATGGCTTAGGCATTTTTATATATGCACTCGCCTCAGCAATCGGTTTAAGTTTTATATTAATTAGTTCTCCAAAGATATTTTCGTTTGTCCAAATTTTAGGAGCATTATTCTTGTTGTGGATAGGCTTTCAAATACTTCGAGGAGGGCTATCAAAAAAAGACTTGTCAAATTTTGGGGAATATAAAACACCGTCATCAGGCACTACATTTAATCATTTTAGAGATGGGTTTGGTATAGCAATATTGAATCCAAAAATACTGGCTTTTTTCTCTTCTTTATTTAGTCAGTTTTTATCTCCCGAGCAAAACTTTTCTATTCACATATTTATGGCAATTATCGCAGGGTTTATTGATGTAAGTGTCTACGTTATCAAAAAGCTTGCTTAAATTTTATAAAGATAAGATATTTTTTGTGGAGGTTGCGTTTGGATTGTTGTTAATCCTCTTGGGTTTTTCTATATTTGTAGTAAGCTTTAATCTTACTTATTTTGGTTAAAAAAATGAATGAAAATAAAATTGATAGAAAAATTGCTGTTATTTTCGTAACAGATGTTGTTGGTTTCAGTAAGCTTATGGAGAAGAATGAAGACCAAACTCTTAAAAGTTTTCGTTCATGCAGGGAAATACTAGATAATTTGTTTAAAGAGCATGGAGGCCGAATTTTTAATACAGCCGGAGACTCGGTCCTTGCAGAATTTCAAAGTGCCGTTTCCGCAGTGGTGTGTGCATCTGAATTTCAAAAGTTAATTTCTGAACGAAATTCTAGTGTATCTGAAGATAGCGAAATGCATTTTCGAATTGGTATAAATATGGGTGATGTTATAGTAGAAGGCGATAATCTTTATGGGGACGGAGTAAATGTTGCCGCGCGTTTAGAGGCACTTTCGCAACCTGGTGGGGTATGTTTATCAAAAAGCATACATGATTTTGTGAATCAAAAGACTGAGTTTTTGTTCAATGATATTGGTGAGCAACGAGTAAAAAATACAGATGTTCATGCGTTCGATTTAGCGCTTAATAATCTAGAAAAAAGAGAGGCAAAAAAAGAAGAGAAACTTGATGATGTAGATGATGGCGGCAAACCCCCAGCTATTGCCGTTCTTCCATTTAAAAATTTGAGTAATGATGAAGAGCAGGAGTATTTCGCAGATGGAATTACAGAGGATATAATTGCCAACCTTTCATTGTGGAAAACATTTCCCGTTATCTCGCGGAATTCTAGTTTTTCTTTTAAAAACTCCACTGAGAAATCTGATGTAATATCGAAAGCACTGGGAGCGAGGTATTTAGTTGAAGGGAGTGTAAGAAAAGCTGGAAACAAAGTTCGAATTACTGCACAGTTAACTTCAGCAGATGATGATAAACAAATTTGGTCAAAAAGATGGGATAGGTCGCTTGAAGACATTTTTGAAGTTCAAGATGAAGTATCACGAGATGTAGCCGCACTTATTTCTCCTGCTTTAAAGGATCAGGAGCAGGTAAAGCTAAGCACTAAAGGGAAGAAAAACTTTGGTGCTTGGGATGAGTATCTTCAAGGTCTTAACATTTATAATACTCAAGATTTTGTTGGAACAACATTAGGTGATAAAGTTATTGAACACTGTAAGAGAGCAATAGAGCTTGATGCAAATTTTTGTGACGCATACGTTCTGTATTGTAATGTGCTTCAGGGAAAAATTTATAGTCATGAGCACCAAGATAGTCGTGAAGAAAACACTAGGCTCTTTCATCAAATGGCTCAAAAAGCAGTCGATACCGATCCTGAAAACCCCGACGCTATGTCGTCATTAAGCATGTCTTATAGTATTAAAAAAGATTTGAATAAAAGGCTTGAGACAGCTGAGAAAGCATTAGAATTGAATCCAAGCCATCCACGCTCGAATTTTTCCTACGGTCAAGCCTTAACAAATTTTGGAAGAAATGAAGAAGCCTTGTCCTATGTTAAGAAAGCAATCGAGCTAGATCCTCAATCCAAAAGAAATTATGAAGGTTTTTTCCCTCTTTTGTATATAGCTCTCAAAGACTGGGAAAATGCAATAACATGGCTGAACACGGCTCATGAGCGAAGTCCACATTCCAGATACTTTGGCTGGAAGGCTGCGGTGTATGGAAAAATGAATGACTTAGATTCTGCTAAGGAAAATCTAAACTCTTTTCTTAAAGAACGACCTGAGATTAAGACATTAGAGGATTATGAAAAGGTTGCACCAACTATAATAAAAGATACTCTACTAGAAGGCTTGAAAATAGCTGGATTAAAATAAGAGATATCTTGTTAACTTAAAATGAGGAGAAGGTGATGAAAACTAAAGCCGCCGTTGCATTTGAAGCTTCTAAGCCTTTAGAAATAGTAGAATTAGATTTAGAGGGACCAAAAGAAGGTGAGGTTCTCGTAGAGATAAAGGCGTCTGGCATTTGCCATACAGATGCTTACACTTTATCTGGAGCAGATCCTGAAGGAATATTTCCATCTGTATTAGGGCATGAAGGAGCTGGTATTGTTGTTGATGTTGGAAAAAATGTTACCTCTGTATCTGTTGGTGATCACGTCATTCCCTTGTATACCCCCGAATGTAGAGAATGTGAATATTGCCTTAATCCTAAAACAAATCTTTGTCAGGCAATACGGACCACCCAAGGTCAGGGATTAATGCCCGACGGAACAAGCCGCTTTAGTTATAAAGGTAAGCCTATCTTTCATTATATGGGCACCTCTACTTTTTCTCAATTTTCAGTTATGCCCGATATTGCGGTTGCTAAAATTTCTAATAGTGCCCCTTTTGAGAAAGTTTGTTACGTAGGGTGTGGTGTTACTACTGGAATTGGTGCCGTAATTAATACTGCGAAAGCTGAAGCTGGATGTAGAGCGGTGGTGTTCGGTCTAGGAGGTATTGGGCTAAATGTCATCCAGGGTCTGAAAATGATCGGCGCCGAGATGATAGTTGGTGTGGATATAAATGCTTCTAAAGAGGAGTGGGGAAAACGTTTTGGAATGACACACTTTGTCAATCCTTCCGAAGTAAAGGGTGATTTAGTCTCGTACCTAGTCGATCTGACCAAAGGAGGTGCCGATTACTCATTTGAGTGTATTGGTAACGTTAATATTATGAGAACAGCACTTGAATGTGCACATAAAGGTTGGGGAGAAAGCATAATAATTGGTGTTGCAGGCTCTGGAGAGGAAATAAGTACGAGACCGTTCCAATTAGTTACTGGCAGAAGTTGGAGAGGGTCAGCATTCGGCGGGGCAAGAGGCCGAACAGATGTACCGAAAATAGTTGATTGGTATATGGATGGAAAAATTGAGATTGATCCAATGATTACGCACGTTATTGACTTTGAAAGAATTAACGAGGGCTTTGATCTATTGCATGAGGGAAAATCTATAAGATCTGTGGTTACCTATTAACTATTTTTGTATGTCTGATATTTTTATATAAGCAATGATGGAAATCGTTACAATTAGAGCACCTATAATCATCTGAAGAGATGGCTGCTCATCTATCACGAGCCATACCCAAAATGATCCCAATACCAACTCTAGGAGCATAATTAAGCTAACGGTAGAAGCTCTAGTATATTTTGGCGCTATGAGTAATAAAGCGAAGGAAAATGGTAAAATGATTATCCCCATCGCTATAACACTGAAGGGTGCCGAGAAGTTTAAATTCGGTTCGTTTGATAGGTAAAAACAAAAGACACCACTTATAATACACCCTATAGACGTTGCAGGCATGACAGATAAATTTGGATATTTTCTGACCATTGTAAACGTGAAAGAAATACCCAAAGCAGAAATTAATCCATATGAAGCACCCAGAATGACGGAACCATTAGGTGCATTTTCAGCAGTATCTGATCCACTAACGGCAAGAGAAATGCCACACACAGCAAAAATCAATATTAACCATGAAATTAGGTTTTGTTGCTCATTCAAAAAGAAAACTGATAACAAGGCTGTTAAAAGGGGCATCGTTGCTAGCGCAGTCAAAACAACAATGACAGAAGTTTCACTGAAAACGGCGAGCACTATGCCTTTAGATTTATCGTCTAATATATTGAATTTGTTTATCATTAATTGATTTTAGTGAAAAAAATGTAAAACTTTCTGCTTATCCCAATCCACACAAGAAACGATTAAGAAAAACTTTAAAATAACCATTAACAGACTATGTCTGCTATATGAAGAATTTATTTGTGATTTTAGGTAATCAGCTTTTTCATCCAAAATTATTGAAGGAAAAAGACTGCACCGATGTATTTATGGCTGAAGACTTTGGTCTGTGCACATACGTGAAGCACCATAAGTTAAAGATCTATTTTTTTCTATGCTGTATGAGAGAATATGCCGATGAACTGAGGACAGCTGGTATCAACGTTCATTATTTTAAATTAAGTGAAAGGGATGAAAACCAGACATATACAGAATTGCTTTGTTCTTTTTTGAGAGAGAAGAAGGTAGCTAATTTAAATCTATTTGAGATAGAGGATAAGTCTTTCGAGTTGCCCTTTCTTAAAGTACTTGCTAACGCGGGCATTACATATTCTATCATCGACTCACCTATGTTTATGTTTTCGAGAAAGGATTTTTCTGATTTTCATAAAGGATTGAAACAGTTTAGGATGAATTCGTTTTATATATTTGGAAGAAAAAAATTTGATATATTACTGGATAATAATCAAAAACCAGTAGGTGGTAAGTGGTCATATGATGCTGAAAATAGAAAAAAAATTCCACCAAGTACGGTAATTCCTACGCTCCCCAAATACAAAATCTCTGCCTATCATGAAAGTGTCTCTAAGTTAATAAAACAGCATTTTTCTAATCATCCAGGAGAACTTAATGAAATTTGGTTTCCTGTTCGAAGAAAAGATGTCTCCATTCAACTTGAAAAGTTTTTACAAGAAAGATTAAATTGTTTTGGAGTGTATGAAGATGCTTTAGTTGAGGGTAAAAACTTCCTCTTTCATAGTTGTTTGAGTTTGTTACTCAATATTGGATTAATCACTCCTGATGAAATAGTGGAAAAAACTTTAGAAGTGTATGAAAAACATCAGCTTCCGCTCAACTCGGTTGAAGGTTTTTTGAGACAAATAATTGGTTGGAGAGAGTTTATTAGAGGGATTTATCAGGAAAAAGGAGATGTTCAAGCTAAATCAAACTTTTTTAAACACAGCAGATCGTTAGCCTCTAGTTGGTATGAGGGAACAACAGGAATTCTGCCTTTAGATGACTCTATTAATAAAGCAATAAGAGATGGTTATAATCATCATATACCACGCCTAATGGTAATCAGTAACATAATGAACCTCTGCGAAATAAATCCAAAATACATCTATAACTGGTTTATGGAAATGTATATTGACTCGTCTGATTGGGTAATGGTGCCAAATGTGTTTGGAATGGCTACTTACTCAGATGGTGGTTTGATGTCGACTAAACCTTATACATGTGGGTCCAACTACATTTTAAAAATGAGTAATTATAAAAGGGGCGATTGGTGTGATACTTTAGACGGCTTATACTGGCGTTTTATCGAAAAGCATATTGACTTTTATAAATCGAATCCAAGATTATCATTTATTCATAAAACGTTAGAAAGAATGTCTTCCGAAAGAAAACTCCATATATTTGAGAAGGCAAAATTATTTATTGAGAATAATACCCATGAAGGATGAGAAAGTTTGTAAAGTTTGCAAAAAACCTTTTACCTGGCGAAAAAAATGGAAGAAAGACTGGGAGCAAGTTCTCTATTGTAGTGAGCGCTGTAGAAGAAATAAAAATAAAGTTAAATGAAAAATTTCCTATACGCTTCGGTTAGCCTTTATTTATTTTTTTTCGAAAAGTTTTTGTGTAAACAAGAGAAAAAAGGTTGAAATAGAGCATACAGAAAGTGTGAAGATAACCACAATTGGAGTTCCGTCAAAAAATGTTGATGCTGAGCCGCTAACTACCAGCGCTATAAACGTAGATAGTGCTCCAATAACAGATGATGCGTATCCGGCAATATGTCCGAAAGGATTTATAGCTAGAGCATTTAAATTTCCAAAAATAAATCCGAAGAAAGAAAAACTTATCATTATAAATATAGAGAACCATGCCAAGTTAAAAGAGAAGTAATTGATTTGGTATAAAAGATTGATTGACGTCCAGATCATCAATAGTAACGAAAAAATTTTAGCAAGTTTAACCGCACCAAATTGCCCAACATATCTTGAGTTTAAATATGACGATAAACCTAGCATGGAAGCTATCAGTGCGAAATATAAGGGAAACCTAGATCCAACGTCAAAATAATTAAAATAGAGCGGTTGACAAATGTTTATGAAAGTGAGTAAGCCTCCCAGAAGAAGACCTAAACATGCTATGTAAATCATTGAAGTTAAATTACTCAAAACCTCTTTAAAGTGCTTTACAATAGCCAAAAAACTTATTCGTTTCTTTTCCTGCAAGGTTTCTTCAACATTAACTAAAAGAAAGCATGTTGTTATAAAAGAAAACAAGATAAAAAACACTATGATATATTTCCAATAAAAGAAAAATAGAATGCCTTGGCCCAATAGCGGTGCAACAATAGGAACTAAGATAAAAATACTCATAATAAATGAGTTGATGCTTGCCAACCTATTCCCACTGAATAAATCTCGGCATATAGCCTGTGAAACAACTCTAGGTCCACCGATACCAAAACCTTGAATAAATCGCCCCAACACAAATATCATATATGAATTACTAAAAAGGCAAATAAAACACCCAAGCCAGTAAATGCTTACTCCTAGTAGAACTGAGTTTTTCCTGCCTATACGGTCTGAGACAGGTCCAAATAGGATCTGGCCTAATGAAAAGCCAAAAAATAAAGCTGTTATAACCCAATGCAATTGATGGTCACTAATTAGAAATTTATTTTTAATTTCTGTATATGCAGGGAGTAAGGTATCTATTGAAAGAGCAACAAATGAGATCATTCCAGCAATAATAAAGCAAAAGAAAGTATTTGAAATTTTCAGAGTTGGTCTCCAGTAGATTAAAGAAAATGTTGTAGGAATATCTATAGCGGAATACACTTATTTTTTGATTAAGACAAGAGCTTCTAGCAAATGATTGAAACAGGGCAAAATAAAGAAAGTAACGCTGCTGATTTCTTTAGTCTTAAATTAATTAAAGAGACTAAAGAGATGTATGTTTTTTCAGTAATTTTTCCTAAAGC
>LUMI01000240.1_pt1 | contig 15439 bp, 35 predicted proteins | sample 729681 | NCBI WGS metagenome assembly LUMI01 (sample SAMN03860267, study PRJNA289734) | marine metagenome | biome: seawater column; feature: ocean; material: water; isolation source: Red Sea water column Station 34 - depth 10m | place: Saudi Arabia: Red Sea | collected 2011-10-15 | depth 10 m
CAGGCCACGGGTCTCTGATAAGTGTTTGTTCGTGTACAAGCTCTCTTGTTATATCATCGTATACCCATAGTTTAGTTTCAGGTTTAGTTACCCTGTATTTAATTTTTACAATATCTCCTTCTTTACCATCCCATCTTTTATGAGTAGACTTCCAAGCCACCAAAGGATGTTTATCAAACTCCCCACTGTCTATTTGAATTTGATTTACAGTATCTATCTTTTTATCAGGCCAAAATGCCAAAGTAAGAAAAAAGATTATTAAGAATGTAAGTATGTATTCAATTTTCTTTTCAAAATCCATTTAATTATACCTTTATTGATTTACCTATAAGCTAACAAATAATATGTATACAAGTCAAGTATTTTTCATTTTTATTTCTAATTGAGATAGCAGATTATTTATCTTCTCTAATTTAGGATGATTGGGATTTACTTTGATAAGATTACTCTTTTTGATTTTCAATTTACCATATGCTTTCTGTAAGTCTATTAAGGCAAGTCCTTTCATGCTTTTTCTATAATACAAATGTTCTAATGCTTCATCCTCAGCTTCAGCACCACGAACACCTGCAACCGCAGTTATTTGTTCTACTTCTGCATAAACTGTTGTTACATCTTGTATTTCTTCCCATACAGTATTTTCCCATAGAGCATCCAAATCTAAATCTATCTTATCTATTTCTGCTAAATCAATACTATCTTGAATAGCTTTTTCTTTTTGTTGTTTTCTTGCTCTTTCCGCAAATTGTTTATCTAATTCCACAGTCCGAATTGAATCACATTCAGATAACCATCCGCCATATCCTTTCCATGCTGGATACCCTTTGTAGTCTCTATATTCTGTGTCATCGCAGTCTTGTCCATATACAAAGTCTCTTTTGAATTCGGATGTTCTCTTTATTTCGTTATCTGTTTGACTATAGCTTAGCTGGAAGTTCAGACAAATAGAAATTAGTAGAATCGTATGCGAAGTACCAAATCTCATTATTATTTCTCCTGTGATAAAGTTTAGTTCCATCAAACTGCCATTCATTATCTTGGTCTGGTATTCCCAACTCATAGGTAACAATGACACCTCTAGTACGACCTAAAACATAGAGTGGATGGGCAGGCCATCTTTCTACTCCTGTTGTTTCTTTTTTATACTTTGCGTAATCTTCTAATCCTTCCCAAATCGCATATGTAAACTTTTTTTCAGCTCTCAATTCTTCTAATTCAATTCTTTTCTCATATCTTGGTATAGCCATCTGACTTATGATTCCAATAATAACTATTACCATTATTAGCTCAATAAGAGTAAATCCTTTATTGTTCACTATAATTCTCCAATAACAAATTCATCTAAAGATGGACTATCAGGATCTGTATCTTTAATTATCATCCTTTGAGTAATCCAACCAGCATCATTTGTATCAATTTCTATATAATAAGTATAAGGATTGTTATTTGTATTGTAAGGTAATCCGCCACTAAATAACATATCTGGAGTTCTACCATCTTTTAATATTTTCTTTTTATAGGTAGAATCAAGTAAACTATTTTCTGGCTCTTCAGGATATCCATCTAAGTGAGTATCGTAGTGATATTGGAGAAATGTGTCTCTTATGATATGCATATTGGATATGTTTATTTGCTTCTGTGAGTTATTTAACATCAAGTTATAAGTGGGGATAGTAGCCATCGCTAATACCCCCACCAAAACTATCGTTACAATCAACTCAACTAAAGTAAATCCAGCAGAGTTTTTCATAAGACCTTACCTTATAGGTTTTCTCTTTCACCAAGAGTTCCTACATCAGCATCATCACCTGTTTGAACTCCTGGATCGTAATCCCATTTGAAACGACTATTATCTTTTCTCTGATGAGTTATCTGTGAGGTTGCGGAGTTAAATGTCCACTCACCATCTGTATCAGCATCTTCATCATCTAAAGTATACCCTTTTGGTTTTGTATCTAAACCATCCCAAGGATTACTTGGCCAAGACCTACGACCATTGTCCAACAACTGTTCTGTTGCATAAACCTCCAATCCAGCTTCGACTTGCGATATAATTGCATTCTCAGCTGCTTCTTCAGCCCTATCGATAGTTGATGAATATCTTGGAATTGCCACTGCGGCGAGAATACCTAGAATAATCATAACCATGATAAGTTCAATTAATGTAAAACCATCTTGATTAGTTAATTTCTTTAACATCATATTCTCCCTTTCTCCGTAATTACGGGGTTAGTGTTTTATGTAATTCAGCAGGGTTTTCAACATCTGCTACTATTATAGCTGGAGCTTTTGCAGAAGTACCACTTCCAGATCCTGCTATCACAAGGTAAATGTATCCACCATCCTGAAAAGGTGATGATATACCATTATTACCAAAGTTTTCAACAAAGTCAGCTGCTCCATCTGCATCAAATCCAACCTGTGCTTGATGAGTGTCACCAGACATACTCATCCAGTCACCTTGTAAAGCATCTTCGTCATCTACTGATGGTGAAAACACATATACGAAATCAGAATTGTCATCTGAGTATGAAACGATATTAATTAAGTAATCTTCGAGGTAATCTTCTAATGCGATATCTGTGGATTGCCCTTCAGCTAGGGAAACACCACCTACAGGTTGGTCATACTTTGACTGACCTGGAAATCTACCTTTACCTTCTTCAGATACTTTAGCGTTGTAGTAATTGTTAGCCACAGTTAAAATCTTATCAATGTTAGCCATTGTTTTCTTTTGTTTAGCACCATCACCAATGCTACCAAATTTTGGAGCTGCTGTGGTTGCTAGTGTAGCCATCATAGCGGTAGTAACTGCGAATTCAGCAAGTGAATTACCTTTGTTACTCTTTATTTTTTTGATTAGGTTTATGAACATCTCAGTTCTCCTATTTTTTATTTACTTTGGATTTAGCCCCCATGACTAGATCCTTTACCTATATAATACAAATACTGTACCAAAAAAGCATTTCTGGTAAACTTTTTTTGACTTTTTTTTATGTGTGATTATATAACAACTTAGAGGATAAAAAAAAAGCACCCTTTCGAGTGCTTGTATAAAGTGTAACATTTTGTTGTATAGATTTGTTACTGTGTATCATTTTTTTACAAAATGAAAATTGGGAATATTTTAGAAGACATCTCCGCTAAAAAGATTATCAATTTCTTTCTTAATGTCTTTATTGGAACAATCTATATATCCATCCATATCGCCTTTCCAGGTTTCTTTTTTCGAACCATCATAGAAGAGAGCGATAGACGGAAAGTTTCTGAATCTGAGTTTCTTAGTCACCTTTGGTGCTTCCTCACTCTTTACTCTAATAATTTTACAACCTTGATATCCTTTTATACCCTTTAGAATATCCTCATCAAAGTCTTGTTCCTGCCATTCAGATGTAAATATAGCAACAATAACTCCGCCATTTACTTCAGATTTAAAATTCTTATCATTTATCTGACTAAAACCTACAGATAGAAATAATAACAAACCTAACAACTTTCGCATATTCAACTCCTATTTGTCTTTTTTCTTAGCAACCTCGACTCTGAGGTTAGATACTAATTTTTCTAATTCTTCAATCTTTTCATCGTATTCTTCAATGATATCGAATACATCACTCATATCTTTTTGCAGCCCACCAACCTGCGTTTTATATTGTTCATAAGAACGAGGCCAGTTGTGTCCATCGGGTTTAGATGGATACTCATCACCAAATATAGATTCAATAGATGGTGGTTCTGGCAATTGTTTTGCTTCTTCTATTTCAGATAACAACATATAGTAACCACCAACACCTGCAGCTATAACACTAACAAGTGCTACCAAAGTCTGTACAGACATTGTGAACTTTGTACCCATAACTTTATCTTCCGATAGTTCAACTGGTTCTTCTTTCTTTGGTTTTATAGGCGGTATATCTTTTATTTCAGGTTTTATTTCTATGGGCTCTTTATGAATCTCTTCGTGTTTCTCCTCATGCTTTTCTGTATTCGTAGAGGAGTTCATTAGGGCATCAGTAATATCATCAAAATCACAAAACCCCATCTCTACAAGAATTTCACCAATAGTGCCTTTACTACCTTTAACCTGAGCTTGTAAAGCTTTACTCAATTGTCTTTTTGTGATAATATCAGCATCACATAGTAATTGTCCTAATTTGACTCCATCACTCACTAATACACTCCTTGATAAAATGTAGCTTCTGGATCTGAACCTACTTCTAAGTTATCAAAAATAATTACACCATGTTGCATTTCATTTCTGTAAGGGTTGAAGAAGTATCCATCGGCTATACCACTTATTAAACCATCTTCATACTTACTAATTGTCGCTTGTGCAAATTCTGTGAAATCAGATAGTCCTACAATCTCTAATGTGATTCTACCACTCGTAGCTTCAAGTAAATCAGGTCTAAGTGAATCAACTGCAGTACCGCCTACATATAGTTTCTCATCTATTGGTTGTCCATTATCTGCTCCATCATTATCATACATAATCAAAGCATAATGTTCTTTTTCAGGTGTAACTCTACCAAACTCTCTTTGGAAGTGCAATACGAATATCTTTTTTATAGAACCATCTTCTTGCACTTCTGATGCTCCATATGTTGTAATACTTTCGTAATATTCTCGTGCAATAATCTCTGCACCATTTACAATCATTTGAATGTTTTCTTCTAATGGTTCTTCTATCTTATCATCTTCACAACTTGGCATAATAAACATCGTTGCCAATAATATTGAGCCACATATAGCTCTTACATTGTTGTATACTTCTTCGTGATTCATTTTTATCTCCTACTACCAAATGGATTTTTTGTTTTATCACCTTCTTTTGCTAACCACTTTTTATGTTGGTTTGCTGTTCTACCTTCTCTAGCCCACTTCTTATTTAGTGTTGCCTTTTTTTGTTTTCTTTGTTTAGCTGCTTTATTCGGCATTTACCACCCAACAAACTGATAATTTATTCCGAATTTAATATCGTAAGCTGGCCTTTCCCAATAATAAAGATATCTTCCCTCTGTGAATAAACCCATATTTTCCTTTACTTTTACACCCAATATAGCACCAACATCGTAATCATTCCAACTATGCCACATTGGATCCATCATTTTGAATTCACTAGGTTCACCACCCTCTTCTAAATGAGTTTGATAATAAGCTGCATTGTGATAAGCATAATCAGTATGTCCGTAGTGATAAGGCAACCAATTACCCCATGCATGCAACCACCAACTCTCATCATAGTGATACCAATCAATACCTATAACAATAGATGTTTCTCCTTGATATCCTAGTTCACTCTTACGCCCATTTATATAAGTCTCTAACATTTTTGGAAAATGGTAAATAAAGTATTCTCTGTCTGTATATGCAAATATTCTACCATCAGCATCTCTCCACAACCAATCGTGTCCCCAATACTCACCTCTGCCATTCCAAAAAGGACCTGGTCCTTCTATTGGCCTAAGATCGCCTGTTTGAGGATCTATCTCATAAAGTTGCTGACTATGCCAGCCTGTAGATGTATCCGGATTCTCCATTGTTGGGTCGAACCATTTGTTGTCGTCTATACCAAAAGCGTCTTCAGCAAAGTTCCACCATTGTCCTTTATACCAAGTAGTGTCCAATACCATAGCATCAAATCCGTATACAGGGTGTTGTCTATGTTTCAATCCAACAGAAAAATGTAGTTTGTTATTCAATACCTCTGGTGTGAGATGTACTCTTAAATCTCCGTGCATGTAGCTAATATCTTCTAATCCTAATTCAGTCCAACCAACTTTAGCCATAGCCCAATCACCAATATATCTAACCCAATATTCTTGATTGACATATTCATTACCCCACTGTCTACCTTCAGACCATTTAGCTAAATACTCCCAACCTTTTACAGGTCCAAATGTCGCACTTTCGTTTGCGTTTTGTTCTGAACCATCATACCACATACCACCATTACCGGCATTTCTCACACCCCGTTTTGGTTCATACTGAAATCTGGCAATTTTACGAAGACCAAATGAAGTCTGAAAATCAGGTTTCAATTCTCTTTCGGTTCTTTCTACTTGTAAAAGTCCAGTTGACAAACCACCAACGATAGCGAATCTATCATCTTGATATCTTGGCGCATTAAGGCTAAAGCTACCATAAGCAGTTGAGTATTTCAAAAATTTCCATATCTCATTTTCAGCAAACAAGAATGAAGTTAGTAAAAAACTCAAAACAAGTTTTTTCAACATCTATTTTCTCCTACTAGTTATTTAGAGCAACAACAATCGCACTCACACCCACAACATTCACACATAATTTTCTCCTAAAAGTTAACCAATTAATGAACCTGCAGGTAATACCATCCACCATGCCGCTGCTATTTCGACAAATAAGTCTGTCGCTGTATTCCAAGCCCAACGTTCTTTAGTACCATATGTCTCTTCCGTACCCTCTACAATATATTCAAATATTTCCCACGCTATACCAATAATTACAACCCACATAACTGCCCAAAAATCAGATGAACCTAACCATTGTGCTACCTTTGCTATAAACAAACCAGCAGCTAAATGATATGATGTCCAACCATCTAAAGCACCTATGTTTACTTGCCAAGAATAAAATTTTGCTAAAGGATTATTCATCACCTACTCCTCTTCTTCGGCTAAATCCTCATCATCAATAATCTCTTCCTCAATTGGCTCTTCGATAGGTTCAGCCTCTTCTAACATTTGTTTGAAAGCAGCTAATTTTCTAGCTGAAGTTGGTGAACCACCGTTATCTTCAACTTTTTGCCAATGAGCAATCTTTTCTTTTATTTCTTTAATATCCATGATATTCTCCTTAATTTGAATTTACGATTACACTAATAAATATAAAAGTAGGTTAATTATATTCGATTAACTTATCAAACTCTTGAGGTACTTTCCACGTCATAATCCATCTTTTATTTTCCCCCTCATCCCATTCTTCATATCCTACTAATTCATTACCACTATTATGAAACCTTTCATTTACAGCATCCATCTGTTCTTCTTTATGGCATATGATGTGTATCATATCACCATTTGTCCGTACATAAACCATATTATCCCATTGGTTGTAAACTGCATTAGATTTCATTTTACTCATTTTTTTCTCCATACAAATCCCACATTTTAGGTGGTGCTTTAGGTGGTTCTTTACCATCATCAATAAATATCTCACCTATCTTTGCATCAACTTCGAAGTAAGTAGTTTGTTCTCTAATAAATATTTCGTTCAAACATTCAGTAAGAGATTCGAATATTTCATTACCAATTTGCCACCTATCTCCTGGCGGCAATCTTTTAGCATAAGTTACTTTCATATCTTCTCCTATATCAAGTGGAGCTGACTGGATTCGAACCAGCGACTTCCTCCGTGCAAGGGAGGCACTCTCCCGCTGAGTTACAGCCCCATATAATATATATAATTAGTTTCTAATTTTGAAGAAATAGTTGCTGTACTTTGGTTCATCATAATCTTGCTTTTTTAACCAAAGTGAGAGTGTTTCTTCAGCAGATAGTACACCAAGTTCATATTCATCTTTGTATCTTTCTAACAATTCAGCAACAATCGGATGACGAACCACATCCTCTAAAGTAAATCTACTGAAGCCAATTCTTTTGACTCCAGTAAACCTTTTTATAGAATCTTCTAATCCGTTTTCTTTTCTTATATCCGACTGCATCAAATCACCATTGACAATAAATTTACTACCTTGTCCAATTCTTGTTAGAAAAGTTTTTATCTGTGATGGTGTTGCGTTTTGTGCTTCATCCAATACAACTATACTATCTGTTAAGGTTAAACCTCTCATATATGCTAATGGAATTACATTTACAACCCCACTAGCTTTTAATACTTTTAATCTTTCTTTTCCAATTATTTGCTCCATATTGTAATATAAAGACATCATATAAGGCGCTGTCTTCTCATCAATATCACCAGGTAAATATCCCATTTTTTCACCATCGACTTCGACTAAAGGTTTAGTTATAATCATATTTTTATACTTACCTTGCGCAATGTTTTTTAACGCATAGTGTGTGGCTAAATATGTTTTACCACAACCAGCAGGACCGACACAAAAAGTTACATCATTCCTACCTATGGTGCGATAAAAACTTTTTTGATTTTGAGTTCTAAAATCTAAAGAGGCCCAATCAATACGTTTGATTTGAGAGAGAGCTTGTCTTTTATTTTCACAGGGTTGATTAGATTTGACTTGTGTAACAGTTTTGACTTTATAATGTTCTGACATCATCATCTCCTTTATTGGTTAGAAAGTGATTCCTTTCTTACAAATAAATATAATATATATTTCGAATATTAGATGATATCGTTAGTTTTTAAGATTTTTATTAGATCCAATGTAACATTATTATATTCAGGATACTTAGACATAGTTGTTAAAAGTTTATCTAAGTATTCAGGCGGCATGTGGTCGAGATTATGTTCACCAACAATAATAGCTTGTTGTACAAAAGTTTGAATAGCAATTTTTAAGTCATCAGGAGTTCCCTCTCTAACTTTAATCATTTTCATATTTTTGAGTTTTTCTCTTATATCAGTTGACATTTTCGGTTTCCAATATATTTCCTAATACCAAAGCATACTGAGAACCACTTGTGTACATACCTTTGTATTCAACCCTCATAGTTGGAGCAACTTTTGCATATCCATTTCTGAATTGTATGATATCGTAATGTCTACCTTCTAATCTTTTCGACCAATATGGAGTTATATCTCTGTACTCGATTACCTTATCACCGTTTAGAATTGCATCGAAATATTTACGATATAAATTGAGATGTAATATTTTCATATAACTTTTATTTTAAATTATCAAATAGTTTTTTTGCTAAATCTATTCCTGCTTTTTTGTCTGATGGAAAATGTGCTTTTGCATTTAGTCTTGATTCAGCTATATCTTCTGCTAAATTCATAAATTCTTTTCTGTATTCTGGATACCTTTTGGAATAAAACAAACCTAATAGATATCCTTGAGTAGCATGTCCACTTGGTATAGATGGAGTTTTCATACTATCCATTTCCACACCATTTAAATCTATACCGTAGAATTCAGCTATCTGATGTGGTCTTGGTCTATTGTATTTATACTTTAGTTCCATAATGTATTTAGATGATTCTCTGAGATGTAGTTTCAATTCAGCTAAGTCAAATTCAAGTCCTAACTCTTCATGCAACTCACTAAACACGTCACCAACCTTATCGTGCTTTTTAACAAACTCTCTATCTTCTTCTAAAGAAGCTAAATACTTAACTTCCTCTAGAGTATCTCTACTACTATTATCTGGATAAACAATTGGCGCAAACTCTAAGTCTTCAAATATCGTAATAGGCCTATCTATTCTGTCTTGATGTTTCTCTGTAGGACCATCATTGTAGGTCATCTCGTTTAGTTCTAATAATTCTTTTAACTTAATCATGTCTTTTATCTTTTATTTTTGGATAAGATTTACTTTTAGATATCATTCTTCTTACCATCATAGACTGCTTTTCCAAACTACGAGATAGTAATCTTTCTTCAGGCGAATGCTTTTTAAATAAATCAGATAAATCCTCTAAAGAATCAACCACAGACTGATATACATCTTCAATCGTATCAGAACTCTTCGATACATATCTTTCGTCTAACAAGTCTTTCAGTTTAATCATCACATATCTCTTTAGTCGCGTAATCACTTAGAACATCTGGCAAAAATGCGTGAACAAATAATGCTCCACTTATCTTCATAGCTCTCCACCAATGTTCGAAATATCCCATATTGTTTTCTTTCAGATGTTTTACCATGTACGGCAAGCCCAATAACGGGCTTTATGTCTTGGGCCTGGATTGTCACAATTATGTCTTGCTCTAAAATTTGCTCTTGCTTTAGGATTAGATTTACGGATTCTCATAGTACCACCTGTTTTAGAAGCGCTCTTCCCACCCTGTCCAAAATTTACCTTTACAACATTACCCTTTGGATTCTTTACATATACTTTGAACTTCTTTACATCGCCTTGCATTATTTTACCAAGCTTAACTTTACGACCTTGATATTCTGCTTCGTTTAATTTACCATCGTTGATATACTCAAAAGTGTAACCATAACCTTTACCATCTATTTCATAATACAGTTCAGTAATTTCTTTAACACAATTAGGCACCATCCTACCATTCTTTTCCTTCATCCCCTTTTGTTGGTATCCTACCCAACAGGTTCCTCTTGCTTCATCTACAGACTCTATACCAAGATGACTTATCTTACCCATACCTGATTTACTTCTGAGTTTAATTGGTTTGATTTTAGTGCCTTTATGTTTTTTAAGTTTCTTAGACATTTTATCTCCCAAACCTTCTTTTACACCTTTACCACCCATTTGTTTGTAAAGTTTAATTAAGTTGGATAAGTGTTCTTCATCTCTAGCATTAGTAACTCTACCTTGTTTCTCAATTTTCTTTTGAAACATTTTGATAGCGTCTTTGAGTTTATTTAATTCCATACCAGCTTCATTCACACCTTCTTTCTTAGATTTGTTTCCCCAATTCTTAGCACCGACTTTTCTACACTTTACCAAAGCACCACTGGCATAAGCTGACGGCCATACATCGTAACGAGCCTTAACCTTATAGTAACAGGCATCTTTCTTACCTGCAGCTTCATCGAACTGTTCTTCTGTGAGTCTTTTACCTACTAACTCTTCTAACTTTGAACTCATTACATTCTCCTTCTTCTTTCTTCCAGCACAATGTGCCTTTTGACTAAATCCTTTTGGGTTATTACAATCGATACTTCGTTTGTATTTTTTACTCCAACCCATTACTTCTTTGGTTTCGTAGAAACGTATATTGGTTTCTTACCTTGTCCTGGTGAAGCTTTACCACCTCTACCTGCTTTATTTTGTGCAGCTCTCTTTCTACGGGTAGCACTGGCTTTTTGTTTCTTTGTCATACGAGCTGCTTTAGAGGCTGGAACACATTTTGCATACCCTCTCTTCTTACCGCTCGTACCACACGGTGGATGTCCACCACCTTTCTTTTTCTTTCCAATATTAACCCATCTATCCTTAAACCACTTTCTTAAATTTTCATTGGCAAAATCGCCACAGTTAACACATAGATTATCAATAATTCTGGCAGCCTGTTCCAAAGTCATTGTGGTATCGATTCCTTCTTTCTTTACACAATTCCTATATCGTTTACCAAACATAATCTTTGTCTTACGAGTAGGATGTGTCATATATCCTTTCTGACAGGCTTCGTCAATAAAATCTTCCATATCTTTTTTTCTTAGCAAGTGAGGACCTGCAGGCTCTTCGCCCAATTTACCATCCACACCATATCCGCATGTTCCCTCTGATAATTTTTTTGACTTAATCACTATATACCACCTCGTATATCGTGTTGTGCTTTAGTATATTTTTTATCTCCAATAACAGATGAGTCTGCCATTATACTAACTCCAGGCGGTGAATTATATCCCTTTTGTATCCCAGCCTTTTTTAATCTATCTTCTACCATATCTTCTAAGCTACCACTACCTTCAGGATTCTTCTTTCTATAATAATCATAACCTAAAGCTATACTTATTTTATCCTCATCGTCTAAATGAATTGTAGCCCTAACTGGTATACCCTTTAAGGCTTTGACTATTTTATCAAATGTCTTTTTATCTGATTTGTTTTCAACTATTAAATCTTTTAACTTAATCATATCTCTTATCCGTTAAGATTTCTTTCATCATTTTAGCCTTACCCAATATGTAATCTATACTATCCACAACATCTTTATCATTTTGAGTTCTGATAGCTTTGTTCAAAGATTTCATCTCCATAGCAAGATACCTAGCCTGACCTTTTATCTCAGAGTATCTTCTTGGGTTCATCTCTTCTTTTATTAATTTTTTCAATTTAATCACAATTATCTCCTAAAGACTCGTATACATACCTGTATGTTTAGTAAATACACTTTGTAGTTGGTCGGCATATACACCCTTAACTCTTTTTAGAACTTTCATGTTTACATCCATAGAACCTCTTTTTTTTCTTAACTGAATAAATTCCATATTGTATAAATCATTCTTTAAATCTATTCTTACAAAGTTCACACCCTTAGAGTTTCTACCTATCTTAAATCCAGCTCCCTTTGGTCCTACACCAAAGTTTTTAGCGCCGGTCATCATAATAAATCTATTACCACCTAATTGTTTCAACATCTCACCAGCTTGTCTTTTATTCATTCCTTCCTTAACTACTTTTTTAATTAGTTTTGTACCACCCTTTAATCCACTAGCAACTTTTTTAGCAGCTTCTTTTGCATTTTTAGCATCAACGGTTTTAGACATAAGGCCTGGAGAACCCACATCGAAATAAACTTCATATTTAGCTTCTGTTAGTAAGTCTTTTAATTTAATCATTAGAATACACTCATTATTATATCGTGATTTGAGAATACCTTTTTAGACCTAGCGAATAACATCTTATCTAATCTCATTCTGGCTTTTGAAGTATCGCTAGCATCTCTGAGTAAATCCTCGACAGCCATTAAACCTTCATAGGCTTTAATCAATCTTTTATCACCTAAAGCTCTAGCCAAATCAGCTCTGGCTCTTGTATGATTATTTGTATCTGTCATCATTCGGATAGAATCTATGTAGGCGCTTCCTAAAGTTTTCTTCTCCATAAGAAAAGAGGCCTGATTAGGATAGAGGTCTTTAAGTTTAATCATGAGAAACTCCAGTTATTTATATATAAATATAACTAACTGAAATTTTTACTTAAACCTATTAGATATTCCAGCCCATAATCACAAAATGAAAGTATAGATAACCTGCAAAAACCATCATAAACATTTTGAAATACTCCCAATATTCGTCACTCTTTGTAAAGCTTACAGATTTTTTCTTTCTTTCAACCTTATCCCAATCACCAAGTCTTCCCATTTACAACTCCTTAGAATTTAAAAAAATCTTTGTAATCATCTGAATATATTTTTGCTACGAAATACAAAACGATAGCAGTTACTCCTAATCCAATGTATAATTCAAACATACTTTCTCCTATGTTGTTTTTTTAGTTTTAAATAACGAGAGTCTTCACGAGCAATCTTCCAATAGTTTTTGAATATCTCACTTGACTCTAAAAATCTTTTCTCCGTTTTATCATATGGTAACACTTCCCATGTATATGATTTCGGAGATGGTAAACCAGAATAGTTACAGATATTTTCTTTTGGAACTTTCTCCCATTTCTTTCCAGAACTATGGTTATAATATCTACGACTCCGAGTAAATCCCATATGTAAATATTTCTTTGCCATATCAGCACCAACAAAGTCATTCTCTTCTAAGTAACCAAAGAACTTGTTGATAATCTGAAGAGCAGATAGTTGTGCTATTTCTGGTGTCTTGAATTTCCATAGTGGATGTAACTCAGATTTATATGGTTCACAAATTAAAACTCCTTGTTGACCTCTTCCTATCTTATACAGATGTGGATTTTCGCGATAGTCAACATCTGGTTTCCAAGGATATTTGTCCTTGTCAAAATCTACATAAGTTGGTTTCATCTAATCATTTCCAAATTCCTACATCCCAAGGTTTTCTTGGTTTGTATTCTTTATCTTGTAACTCTTTTGCAAACTTTTCTGATTGTTTGACGATTCTCCATTCTACAAACTTTAACCACATCTGCTTAATCGTTCCAACCATCTATTACTCCTTTTACATATTTGTAAATAATAATACCACCTATCATCCACACATACCACAAATCCATAATCTCTTTGTAATTCATTATGACCATCTCCACCCATTTCTAATTTGCATAATCAATACTAATATCAAAACTCCAATAAATATGTAAATCATTTTTTATCCTTCTTATTAAGATTTCTTGGATTTCCATTCGAAAATAAACTTTTAACCGTTGGTGGCAAAAAATCATCCAAATAATTTCTTACAATTACAAAGTGATAAAACAAAATTGCTGGCACCATAATTAATATTGATATTATTATTGCTATTGTTTCGTTACTCATTTTATCTGTAACCTCTGTAACCATTCTGGCACGTTCTTTTTCATATAATGTTGTATCACAAATGCTTCAATTAAGTGTGTAAAAAACCAAAAGAACACAAGTAAGGGAACAAATATTCTGTAATCCAATTCAACAATAGTAACTCCTAAGTAAGTAAGATAAATCATACCTATTGATTTAGTTAAAAAACTTACACCACTAAACCCTAAACTTATTACATTACCTCTAGCAACTACTACATAAATACCAATAACTAAATGCATTAGGTTTAGGATTATCGGTGCTAGTACTCCTAATATAAAATACCACATTAATCTAATCCTTTATTAAAAAAAATAACACTACTATTAAAGGTAGAACTGACATTAGTAGTATCGCACCAACTTCTAACATAAATGTAACTCCTTATATTTCTGAACTGCTAGTTCTTTATGTTTTGCTTCAATCATAATATCGACATCATTACCATAAGTATCGATAAAATCATAAACATAATCAGAATGAGCTTGGGGTCTGATGGATTCGTCAAGTTGTTCCTTACTACGACTTTCACTGTAGTGTACAACTGGTACAATATCCAAAGGCCATGTTGATATAGCCAACTCCAAAGCTTCTTTCTCTGATAGTCCACCATCACAAAATCTGTGGTGATGATAATCGAAAACAATAGGTATACCGATACGTTTATATATTCCTTCATACAACTCCCTTACTGAATACATTGATGCTTTGTCATCATTCTCAACTGTTAGTCTACTCTGAACTGATTCAGGCAGTCTTTCAAAATTCTTACAAAATCTTTCCATTGACTTAGGTTTATCACCATAAGCACCACCAATGTGAATGTTTATTTTGTTGTATGGTGTACGACTTAAATTCATCATATCAAAAGTATCGGCATGATCCGTTAAGTCACCGATACAATTTTCTACAACGTGTTCATGTGGTGATGTCAATACATTGAAAGGACCAGGATGAGATGTAATCCTAATATTGTGAGTATCACACTTTATACCAGCAGAACGTAGGTAGGTTCTAATTCTAAATATGTCTTTCAAATCATCCCATTCATACTCTGATTTCCAAGGTGCTAAACCTGATGTGATACGGAAGAAATTGTAACCATTGAGTATGTTCCAATCAATTATTCTATCCAAGTCCATAGCATTAGCTAATGTAAGTTCACTGGCGTAATCCAAACCTTTGGATTCGAATGTTCGTTTAATCATACTACGACCTGTTGTGATTGGTTTTACACCTTTCTCTTTACCACCATACTTTTGCGGGTATGACAGTTGCATGTTTATACACGCATAACCTATATTCATAATAAGTTACTCCATCTTTTTAGTTTTTTCTTTTTGACTTCTACTCTTTCGTAGA
>LUMI01000472.1_pt1 | contig 15437 bp, 15 predicted proteins | sample 729681 | NCBI WGS metagenome assembly LUMI01 (sample SAMN03860267, study PRJNA289734) | marine metagenome | biome: seawater column; feature: ocean; material: water; isolation source: Red Sea water column Station 34 - depth 10m | place: Saudi Arabia: Red Sea | collected 2011-10-15 | depth 10 m
TGTTGGAACTATAAGCTTTCTTCCAACAGTATCACCATTTTCTTTAGCAAATTTTGCAAAATCAACATATCCATCGTAGACATTATTAAGGGTGACGCCCTCTTCAAGATAACATTCAGAATAGGCAGCATACATTACCATACCTGCTTCAAGTGCAGCAGGTTCTGATACCGTCCATTGCCATGTATCAACGACAGCAGTATTAGTAATTGGTATATCACTAAATAGATCTATGGCATCATCATCCGTTGCCCAATTTTCTAAAGCAGCAAATTGAGCTGTAGGAGTTGGCCAAGTATTAACCCACATAAAATCATGAGATGATAAGTCACTGCTGTATTGTGGCCTTAAAATTGCAACTGTCATTGAATCCCAAGTATCGCCTTGATCATCAGTCCAATCAGCAAAATCATCATACCAATCCATTAAATCTTCAAGATCTTTGCCTTTGTTAAAAGTTCCAAAAAAATACTCAGCCTTATTAGAAACAGGCTCATATTTATTTTCAGATTCTTGGGCAAAAATATTAAAAGAAAATGCTAATGAAAAAATCATTAAATATTTCATAAATATCCTCCAAAAAAAATTATTTTGATGAGAAAGATCTCTCCCTTAGATGTTTCAAATCTCTTACAAGATTGTTTCAAGAACAAAAGAAAAAATCAATATATAGTTAAAAAAACGCCTAAAAACTAAAAGACTTTATAGCCGATGTATGAATTTGAAGAGAAGCACTCAGATTGCTCAGAAAAAAGATCTTTTATCTCAATTGAATCTTCGCTATCAATCCAGCTAGCATAAAAATTATCTCTATCTATAGAGGAATTAAAAAAGTTATGCCAGTAGAAGTTCCTTGAACTAGAATCTGAGTTAAGAAAATCAGCTTTATAAGAAATACTATACTCATTCAATAGGTTATAAAAATAATCTGAAGCAACCTTAAACGTTCCAAAGTTTGAATCAGGGCCAAACTCACAATCTAGAATTTCTAAGTAAAAAATATCATCTTGCTGATCTAGCTTTGAAATTAATGTAGTTGCAACAAGATTATTATTTTTTTGCAGACACTGAAATATATTGTTTTCAGAATTGATGAATAAGCTAAGATTCTCTTGATCAATAGATTCTTTATTTTTTACATTGATTATAAAATTTTTAATTTCATCATCTTGGCTGTCTGAAAAATAAAAATCTAATTGATATTCAAAACTATGATTCTTAAGTAGTTGAGAAAGTTTAGGAATGTATTGCTCAAGGTCATTTAAATTATTATTTTGACTTAAAGTACATTCATACTGAGAGATAAAGTAGTTTTGGTTTGGTTGCATTAATTCAGAGAGATTTTGTTGATTATCTGAGACTTCGTTGCTACAAGAAGCAAGAAAAAATAGAGAAATTAAAAAATTTTTATACGGCATCATCAACTATAATCAATACATGAATAATTTTATCAAATTATATCTTTTATCTAGCTTAAGTTTATCTTTTATAAATGCAGATACTACTAAATTTGGTCTAGGTTCTTGCCTTGATCAAGATTACCCTCAACCAATTTGGGAAGCAATTGAAAAAGAAGACTTGGATTATTTTGTTTTCTTGGGAGATAACGTCTATGGTGATTTACCCAGTGGGTCTCTAAGAAAAATGGTAAGTGCCTATAAAAAACAAAAGAATAATTTTCCTAAATGGATGGACGACGTTAAAATTTTACCTATATGGGATGATCATGATTACGGCTTAAATGATGCTGGCTCAGAATATCCTCTAAAGAGACAATCACAAGAGATTTATCTAAATTTTTGGGAAATACCATTAGACGATGATAGGCATAATAGAGATGGTATTTATTTTTCAGAAGAAAAAATAATACAAGGGAAAGTTTTTAAACTAATATTTCTAGATACAAGATTTTTCAGATCTAACTTGAAGGGTCCAAAAGGGAAATATGTTGAAAATCTAGATCCTGATGCAACAATACTTGGAAGTTCTCAGTGGAATTGGCTCGAGAATGAGCTTAAAGATGAGTTTGATTTCTTAATAGTGTTTAGCTCCATTCAAATAATCGCCAAAGATCACCCTTACGAAAAGTGGAGCAATTTCCCTCTTGAACAACAAAGATTGTTTAGCCTAATTGATAATCACAAAGATAACGTCTTGCTTGTTTCCGGAGATAGACATAGAGGCGGTATCTACAATATGGATGGAATTTATGAAATAACCTCTTCTTCTATGAATAAGCCTGGTAGTTCTTTTGATGAAACTGACGAATATTTAATAGATGAAACATACTATAAAGAAAATTACGGAGTTATTGAGATTGATAATAACTCAGTTTTAGTTGAGCTATTAGATATAGATGGAAAAACTATTAACAGTGTTAAGTTATCTTATTAGTTAAGAAACTTACTACAAACAAAGTTTACAGAACTTTCCTTTAAAAGATTATCAAGACTTTGCCAAAACTTAATCATTTTGATGCAAGCTTAACTCCCTCAGAGGTAAAAACTTTCTCCAGCTTCGAAAACCTGCAAGTCTTAAAGCCTGATGAATTTTCTATCCTGTAAGAATTTCGGATCATTTTTTTATTTTCAAAATATATTTTGCCTCTTAAACAATCAGATGTTAGAACATTTCCTTTCAAGTATGAGTCATCTTTGAGTTCAAATATAATAGTCTTGTCTTTCATGACGTAAACTTTATTTACTTCTGATTTTTCTAATTCATCTGCTTGCAATAAACCTACTAAAAATAAAATAGGCATTAATGATAATGAATATTTAAGCATGATTAATTCCTCTTTAATATGTGTCTTAATTGTGTCATCTATATGTCATTTTTGTAACACTATTGTCACATAATAGACACATAAGCAGGAAAGTCAAGTATTTACAGATCTTCAAGCAAGAAAGGAGCAGCGGCTTGAATCATTTTTGAGTTCTCATGGGCTGCTTTTTTGACAACTTGCAACCTCCATCTAAATGGCATATCTAAAGAATCTGCAATGAGAACATTTCTTTCAAAATAACGAATACCCCTTTGAAATCTATTATTACCCTGCTCTTTTGCACCTTTATCATTTCTTAGTGAGCCATCATTAGGGTCTGTATCCTCGTCACCAAGCATAATCGCTCCTTTAACAGATAAGAACCATTTGAGTCTATCTTCAGAGATAGGCATATCTTTTACACCATAAGGATAGTTAATATCTTTTAAAAAGGTATACCATCCAGCATTAGCCATAACTGCTTTTTCAGCCCTAGCATCCTGACCAAATAAAAGATATCTATGCACAAACTGCGATCCTCCTGAGTGACCATAAATTCTATATGAATTCTCCTGAATATCGAATTTAGACCTAAAATAATCAAATATTAAACTGATTGAATCACTTAGAGAGTTGCTGGGATTATTTTGAGGTTCTAGACAGTAGCCAGAATACTCATATTCACAACCCTTTCCTTGAGCAAGTTTTTTATCAACAACAAGAGAGTTATAAGATGGAAAAGCTGCTTTATCAAACTTTGGCGCAATTAAAATAATATTTTTATTATTCGTATATTCATACCATTTTGTAAAATATGACTCGGCTGTCCTTGATGCGCCATGAATAACAAAAAGGACTTTAGTATCCTCATTAACCTCCTCCGGAAGCGAATAAAAGATTTCTATATCTGGTTTTGACCAAAGTGAGAACGTTAACTTATTAAAGCTGTCTGCCAAAGAAGAAAAAGAGATAAATAAGCAAACTATAGAAAAATACAATTTTATGCGCATATATGCATAATAAAGCAAATAATAATTATTTACACACAATGATCTTTGATAATTCATCTATCAAAGCGATTCATGAATCGCCATACAAGTTTGTAATTTCATCCAGTGGTGGAGGAACTAATGCAATTTCTGCGTTAATGGGTGTGCCAGGTGCAAGCCAATCTATTTTGGAGTCTTATGTGCCCTACTCTAGAGAATCTCTAGATATTCATTTAAACAAAAAACCTGATCATTATTGTTCACAAGCAACATCGCTTCATATGGCATCATTGGCATATAAGAAAGCGTTAAAGATATCCGATATTGATCAAAAGTATCTATTTGGTATTGCTGTAACAGCCTCCTTGAAGAGTAATTACAATAAGCTTGGTGAGCATAGATTCCACATTGCCTTGCAAAACGAGAAACAAACTGTGGTCATCAACTGTATTCTTGAAAAAAATAAGCGCTCTCGTGAAGAGGAAGAAAATTTATTATCAACATTTATATTAAATTTAATATCAAAGTCTTGTGCTTTAGAGTTTGAATATCCTCAAATATCTGATGATATAGAAATTAGCGAAGTTCATGGAGAAAAAGATTGGATTGACCTAATTGACGACAAAGTTGGCTTTATCTCCAATACAGCAAACAAACCAGAATTAATATTTCCCGGATCATTCAATCCTCTTCATAAAGGTCATCTTAAAATGAAAGAGGTCGCAGAAAGGAAAACTGGAATGGATCTATATTATGAAATCTGTATTGATAATGTTGATAAGCCGCCATTAACTTTCTTTGAAATCTCAAACACAATCAATCAGTTTGAAAATGATTCCTGGGTTTTAACAAAGGCTGGTAGGTTTATTGATAAAGCCAAATTGTTCGAAAATGCTACTTTTGTGATTGGTTATGACACCCTAAGAAGATTATTTAATGAAAAGTATTATGAAAACTCAAAAATCATGAAGGAAAATCTAATGATCTTTGATGACTTCAATATAAACTTCCTGGTATTTGGGAGAAAGGATTTTGATAAATTTAGATCTCTTGAAGATGTTGATATACCAGCGGAATTAAAACCTAGATTTACTGGTTTCGATGAAGATACATTCAGAGATGACATATCGTCATCAGAAATAAGGAAAAAAGAATTAGATTAACTGTGAGGCGGTAATTTAGCTTCAACAAACCATTCGTGAACTCTTTTCACAGGATTAAACTTCTTAAGTCTAAGTTTAGTATTTTCTAAAATAAATTTTCTAGTTTTAATTACAGTATAGTGATAAGTGTGAGAATCACGCGTTTCACCTTCAGGAATTAAATATACTTTTGTTTGTTTTTTATCTGCCATAACGTGCTGAATTATACACAAGAACTAGGAATTTTAAACAGATTAAATGCTATTAATATAATTAAGACTGCCAAAAAGACAGGTATAACCCCTATTCGCTACTTTGATACCGACCTTATTAAGAATTTCCTTATGAATATCACTTTTTCCGTCTAAAAAATGCTTATTAAATAAATCTTTATTTGCTATCGTCAAAAAAGACCTAGAAAGAGACCCTGCAAGAATAATTCCCCCACCGCTTGAGAATGCCAGCGATAAATCTGAGAGAGTTCTTGCAAAAGCTATGGTAAACATATCAATTACCTCTATGGCATCATCGTCACCATTGAGAGAAAGAGAAAAGATCTCTTCTGACTTAACTTTATTTCCGGTCTTTGTTTCAAACATTCTAGAAATTCCAGTACCTGAAATAACATCCTCTAAAACATTAAATTCATCACTGTTAATCTCTAGAAGAGATTTCAAAGCAGATAAGCCCAAATTAGTGTTTCCTATCTCTGTTGCAATCACATTATTACCAGAAATCACTGATGCACCCAGACCAGTTCCAGGCCCAATGACTAGAAAGGTATCATTAAAAGGCTCACCCTCTTTAAAGTTATCAAAATCATTTTCAGAGAATGTTCTAATACTATATCCAATTGACTCCCAGTCATTTAATAAATAACAGGATTCTAGATTAAATCTTTTTCTAATTTCATCAGCATCAATTTCAAAATTCCTATTAGTCATCTTGATTGAATTATTTACCTTAGGCCCTGCAACAGAAAAAACAATATTTTTAACATCTGACTCAGCTAATAGCACAGACATCAAATTATCAAAATCATTTAGACTATCTAGTTCAGCTTTGTTTTCAGAAACAAAACCAGAATCTCCAATATTTGAATATGCGTATCTAATATTTGTTCCACCAATATCGACAAGAAGAAGATTCTTATCTAGCACTGAATAACTCTCTTGGAACTTCTATCTTTATTTATGACAATCTTATTGATATCTATGTCCCATTTTCCAGAAGTCATTAACATCGCAGGAATATATACTTTAGATAAATCTAATCCGCTTTTCTCTAGACATTTATAACTAATATCAACCTCGATCCAAGAATTATTATTTTGATCACTTAAGAAATCCATTAAATTAATTGCTCCACTACAATTTACACCGCAGGTTGCAACAAAAAATAGTGGGTCATCAGATCTGGAGTTTACTCTAAACTTAATACTCACATATGGGTTGCTTAGCTCACTCATAACAAGATTCTCATTCAATGATATGCCCCAGGCATTCATGAGCTCGGAATCATTAAAAACAATGTTTCTAGAATCATACTGCTGATTAAGATCAAATCTTTTTAAAGAGATGTTTTTTTCAGGGCTAGTGTATAAATTAGCATTAACAATCGATGGAGATTTATTATTTTCAATTACAAACTCATTAGCATTTAAAGGCGAACCTTCAAAGATTATCTTACTTTCAATCTTTTCGATTATTTCTTCTTCTTCAAGAAAAGGAATATTAATAGTATCGGAATAAGATAATCCGTACCCAAAGGCAAATAAATGATCAGACAGTGGATCATTAGAATTTAAAACAGTCTGTGTAGATTTTTTTGGCCAAGTAAATGAAAGTTTTCCTGTAAAATCTTTATTTATCTTTCCATCTTTTTTCAAGATAACATCAGCTATTCCTTCAACGGCCTGACCAGGAAGCCATGCAGCAATAAAAGCAGAAGAAAGATTAATTTGTTTGTTAACCGCCAGAGGTCTTCCGCTTAAAAATATTGAAGTAATGGGAATAGATTCGCTGCTAAGCTTTCTCATTGCATTTAAATAATTTAAGTCGGACGATTTAAATGATAGATCCTTCACATCACCAAAGAACTCTGCATAGGGATTTTCTCCATAAACTGAAATTACATAGTCAGGTTTTTGTTTATAACTACCATTTTGTGAAAACTCTATTGAGCCTCCACTCTTGATGACTTGTTCAGCTAAAGCTTCATATATGGATAGTGTATTTGGAAAATCTGACCTATTTAATTCAGTGCCCTGCCATGTTATTGTCCAGCCACCCATTTGATTCATTATTTCAACAGCAGCATTACCAATTACTAAAAAATGTTTTGTTGAATCAAGAGGAAGTAAATTATCATTATTCTTAAGGAGAACTAGTGACTTTGATACCGCTTCTCTTGCAAGCTCTCTATGCTCAATTTTACCAACATAATTTTCATACTCATGTGGCTTTCGCCCATCAAGCATTCCTAGCCTATCCTTTACAGTGAGAATTTTTCTAACAGCATCATCCAACCTATCCTCTGAAATATCTCCAGATTTAACTGCCCTTACGGTGTTTGTGTAAAGCTCTTTCCATTCATCGGGAGCCATATAAATATCCACGCCGGCATTAAAACTTTCAGGACAATTCGCATTTGTACATCCTGGGACCTCTCCATGACCATTCCAATCTCCAACAACCAACCCATTGAAGCCCATTTGATCCCTTAAAACGTCAGTTAAGAGATATTCGTGGCCATGCATTTTTACACCATTCCAGGAGTTAAAGCTTGCCATAACAGATTGAACACAAGCTTCAAAAGCTGAATAGTATGGCGTTCCATGTATATTCTTTAAACCACCTTCAGAAATCCTAGTATCACCCTTATCAATACCCTTAAAGGTGCCGCCATCACCAATGAAGTGCTTCGCAGTTGCCATAATATGATTTGAATCAAGAAATTCATCACCGGTTCCTTGAACACCCTCGATAAAAGCTTTCCCTATTCTAGATACAAGATCTTGATTCTCTGAAAAACCTTCATAAGTTCTACCCCAGGTATCATTTTGAGGAACTGTGATTGTAGGAGCAAAAGTCCAAACAATCCCTGTTGAGAGAACTTCTTTTGCAACAACCTCTGCAATTCTTTTAATCAGATCAGTATCTTGAGTCGCACCAATACCTATGTTGTGAGGGAATACAGTTGCTCCAATAACATTACTATGACCATGCACTGCATCTGTTCCCCATATAATTGGAACGATTTGGTCTCCAATAACTGGTGAAGCATCATAATAAGCTTTGCTTAGATTTTGCCAGTCTTGGACTGTGCTAGTTTTTTTATTGTTTGGCCAACTTCCGCCACCGTTGAGAATTGAACCTAACTGATACTTTTTTGCTTCTTCAGGTGTGACATATTGGATATCAGGCATAATTATTTGCCCTATCTTCTGCCTTAATGTCATTTGATTAATGATCTCATCAAGGTTCTTTGAATCCTCAATATTACAAGTTGATGGACTTGACCAATCTATAGATCCAGTCGCATTTGAGGAAATACCTAATAGTAAGGCAATTAAGAAATATCTTTTTACCACAGGCTGATATAAATTATTGATAGTATTACTACAACTACAGCAGTATTTATATTAAAAGCTTTAGATGTTGCAAAACTCATATCATTTAAGTTAATAGCCTTAGGACTGTCTGTGTAGCCTTGAATCAAAGATGTTAGATAACAAACAAAGAATGATGAAAAGAACACCACAGCCATTCTGTGAATAAATGGATATTCAGGGAAAAAGTAAAATATAAATATTGATAGAGCTAGAGAAGTTAATGCAGCATTAAGTACCGACAATGTCGTAGCTTTTGGCCAAAATAGAGCTACCAAAAATATCACTAAAATCCCTGGAGTGAAAAATCCCGTAAAGTTTTGAATATATTGAAATGCTGACTCTAGACTTCCCAAGAGCGGTGTTGCAGAAAATACTGCTATTACTAAAGCCACAACCGAGGTTGATCTTCCAATATTAACTAATCTTGCATTAGACGGATTATTTGTTGCATAAGCTCTATATACATCCATAGTAAATATTGTGCTTATACTGTTGGTCATAGATGCTAAAGAAGAAACGATAGCTGCAATTAATGCAGCGAAGGTTAATCCTAACAATCCATTGGGTAGTAAAGACATCATCATAGGATATGCTTTGTCACTTGTTTCAAGTAATGGGAATAGAACAGCTGCGCAGATACCTGGGAGAACGATAACAAGAGGCATAATAATCTTTAAATAGGCTGCAAACATTACTCCCTTCTGTGCCTCTGGCAGAGACTTAGCACCAAGCGCTCTTTGTGTTATGTATTGATTAAAGCCCCAATATGCGAAGTGTGCTATCCAGAGACCGCCAATTAAAACCCAAACACCTGGAAGGTCTTTATAGGATGGATTATCTGGAGATAAGATAATGTCCCATTTTTCAGGCAATGATCTATACACTTCCACGAAACCATCAGTTACAACACCATTTCCAATCTTTGATAAAGCAATAAAAGAGACAGCTAAGCCACCAAATATTAAGAGGACAACTTGGATGATATCTGTAAGAGCAACAGCCTTTAATCCTCCATATAATGAGTATGCTAAAGATAGTATTGCAAGTAATACTAATCCATAGAAAGTCTCAAGTCCTGTTAGTGTATTTATAGCAAGAGAGCCAAGCCATAAGACTGAAGTTAGATTTATAAATACATACACTGCCAGCCAGAAAAAGGACAACACCAAACTAACTCTTTTATCGAATCGTTGCTCTAGGAATTGTGGCATTGTATAAATTTGTTTTTTTAGAAAGAGAGGCAAGAAATACTTTGCCATTACAATCAGAGCAATTGCAGCTGTAAGCTCATATGTCGCAATAGCTATACCCACTACAAAACCCTGACCTGACATACCAATAATTTGTTCTGCAGAAATATTTGCAGCAATCAAAGAAGCTCCTATAGCCCACCAAGGAAGCGATCTGCCAGCTAAAAAATAATCCTCGGGACTTCTCTCAGATCCTGATTGTTGCCTGGAAACATATGTAGCTATGGCGATTATACCGACGCAATAAATTGCAATGATTGAAAAATCTAATGAATTAAAAAACATGCTATCCCCTTTTAAAAGTTTACAACTCTTATTGCATCAGAATGTTTCTCAGAAAACATTCCAGAAATAAGAACAAACTTTAATTTTTTCTTTTTACTAAAAACTTTTTTGAGTGTACTTGCAATTTTAGACATATTATTTTTATTATCAACAATACTTTTTTGATAAATACTTAAAACAGAGCCAACTAATGAAAGCTGTCTATGAACTCTTTTATCATTGGTGAAAGCATATATTGGAACGTTGAATGGCTTTGCATTAGAAACTAGGTTTGCTGTATATCCACTTCTTGTAATAACGATAATGCCATCAGCATTAATTGACTCAGCGAGATCTCTCGCTGTCTTAGCTAAGTATTCCCAATCGCTACTTAATTCAAGTTTTGCTTCATAGCCTAATGTATAGTGTTAGCAACATCAGTTACTTCAGCTCTGGTAGGTGTTGGTTTTTCTATCATTGATTCTAACAAGTGAGTAGCTACGATAGATCTTCTACCCCATTTTGAACATGCATACATTATGCGTCTTTGTACATTTGGAAGATCAGCTAAGCTTGTTTCAATTCCAAGATCACCTCGAGCAACCATGACAGCATCTGATTCTTGAGTAATAGCATGAATATTAGAAAGGCCTTCATTATCTTCAATCTTTGAAACAATTTTTATTTGAGATTTCTTTCTCTTAAGAATTTTTCTTAAACTATGAATATCTTCTATCTTTCTAACAAAGGCAGATTAACACTTCTTTTACTACCAATTTTTCCTCCATCAATAACCCTACATAAAAGCTTATCATCATGTTTCTCTAAAACTTTGAAATTTACTAGGCCATTATCTACAGAAATCTTAGAACCTTTTTTTACACTGTTAATTAATCCTCTATAGTTAATTTTGATAGATGATGTCTCAACATCGACTTCATCTCTTACAGTAAGATTTACTTTATCACCGAGTTTTAAATCAAGAGATGTGTCCCTGTCTCCTGTTCTTATTTCTGGGCCTTGAGTATCTATTAAAATGGAAATTGGCCCCTTTTTAATATCTGGATTCTTATTAATTAATTTAACATTTTTAATTACATTCAATGCTTCATCATGAGATGCATGTGACATATTAATTCGAACGACATTCATTCCAGCTGAATACATCTTTTGCATTGTGATTAATTCAGATGTAGCTGGACCAATAGTGCAAATAATTTTTGTTCTAGTGAACATGAGGTGGATATTACATTAAAAAAGAACCATAAGGAATTTTTTTCAGCACAAAAAAAAACAGAGCTTGCGCTCTGTCTCTTAGTTCGAGTTCCTTAAGTGTCTAAAGTGAGATTTTCTTTAGCTCCTTGGATGCTATCTCTTCATCCTTGGTGGGTTTTAAAGCTATTTTTTATCGTATACTCTTTAAAACGCTTTCGCCTTGAGGGCTCTTCCTTTGATTTCTCTTAAGTTTCCGTCTGCAGTTGGTCTCTTATCGGTCCTCAATAGGTAAAGTTAATATTACGCTCTTTTTAAAAAGTGTCAACACCTAAATACAAAAAAAGTTAAGTTTTTTTCAAGGTGCATTCTTCGATGATAGCTGAGCATCTCTTGTTGCTCTAAATTCATTTCCCTCATACCAGTTTGGCCAGTCAGATGAGTTACTTAAGTCTAGGGAAATATTAAAAATTGTGTTGATCGTTTGTTCAAATCCTTCAAGATTCCATGATGGATCATATTCATCCTTTACTCCATGGTATCTAAAATTTGTATAGTCATATATTTCGTTAAACCCTTTCTCAATTCCTCCATCCTCTAAATCAAATCCATCATCTGAATACAGAACAGGTACTCCTTTTTTGGCAAAACTTATATGATCAGATCGGTAGAAATAACCTTTTTCAGGATTTGGATCTGGGTTAATATATCTTCCTTGTTTTTCTAACTCTTCCTCAAGGTAATCCTCTAACTCAGATGCTCCATAACCAATTACAGCCATATCTTTTGTTTTTCCTGTTGGAAGAACTCTATCAAAATTAAATCCTGCAACAATATTTGCTAAATCGACAGGTGGATTTTCTGCCAAATAAGTAGGCATTATCTGCAGCTCCATTAAATATTTGATCTCCAATAAGCTCATCATTAATGCCCAGATGATCCCAGTGCGCCATGAAAATTAAGTATTCATCAGGCTTTGAGGTGCCCTCCTTATATCCAATTAGATTATGAGAGCTAAAATATGAGATATCACTATTGATTTTACTGGTCAGTGATAATCCCTTCATTTCAAAAGCTTGGAATGACTTATCGAGGGCAAATTCTTTCAACGAATCGTAATTAAATCCTGTATAGGTAAAGATCTCATTAGCAATATCAAGACTGATCCAGCTCTCAAGGATTGTTCTACTCATCCCTAAATCTTTTCTTTGTAAGTCTAGTTGTGGACCTGTCCAACTATTTTCTACTACTGACCATGGATAAGCGGCTGCCTCCTCTTCATGAATTATGATTGCAGCGGCAGCACCTTGTTTTGCAGCCTCTTCAAATTTATATGTCCATCTTCCATAATAAGTCATTGCTCTTCCATTAAATAAATTGAGCCTTCTTGTATCAAAACCTGGATCATTAATAAGCATAACTACAGTTTTTCCCTTCACATCGATACCTTCGTAGTCATTCCAATTATATTCTGGAGCGACAATCCCATATCCTACAAAAACTAAATCACTTGAATCAATTCTCTGATTCTTTATATTCCTCTTAGACCAAAAAACTACTTCGCTACCATAATTAAGTTTTCTATCTCTATCTCTAAATGAGATTGTAAAAAAAGATGAATCTTTGACTGTTGATGAAACTGCGGGGACTTCATGAAAAAAACTATTACCAAAGGTTTTAAGATTTGTTGAAGAAAATTGGTTTGAAATATAATTTTTAGCAAGTTGGCCGCCCTCTGTTCCTGGGTTTCTTCCCTGCATATCATCTGATGACAAGGATTCGATAAGGATATGAAGGTTTTCTATTGTTGAAGGCTCTTTTTCAACAGAGCATGAAAATATCAGGAAGCAGGTTATAAGTGGTAATACTCTCATAGAGTAATCTTAATCTATTTAAAAAATGTATGCATCGCAGATGATTTTAAAAAATAAGTTATAGGAAAATACCTATTACTCTATCTATAAACCAATATACGCCAATCCCGCCAATGCTCATGGCAATTAAGTACTTAATGTTTTGAAAGACCTTATTGTTATTAAAAAAGTAAATTATTAAAAAAGGAATTGGGATTATTGCAAGCTGAGCAATTTCAATGCCTACATTGAAAAATAAAAGTGATAGAGCTAATTCATTATTATTTATGCCAATCTCTGAAAGAGCTCCCGAAAAACCAAATCCATGCAGAAGTCCAAAACCAAAAGCATAGTACCAAGGAAATTTTTTATTTTTGCTATCTACGGCATCTAAAGCAACAAAAATAATTGTCAAAGCAATCAATGCCTCAATAACAGATTGGCTAATTGTGACAATACCTAAAAATGATAGAGAAAGGGTAATGCTATGAGCAACAGTAAAAGCTGTAATAACTTTTACTAAGTTTATAAATCCATAAACCAAGAAAATAAGACAGATTAAAAAAACAATATGATCAATTCCTTTCAATAAATGATCAAATCCTAAATTAAAGTAGGCAACTGGATAAACGGATTGTTCAAGTGGAATAGTTATTTCAAGGTTCCTTGATCCTGCTATAGATTCATATGATGAGCCATCAATGAAATTTATTGAAAGTAGTGCATCAGTTAGAAAGTCAAGGTTTTCAAATCTAATATCTTTACCTTTAATATCTTCTGAACATTCCAGTTTATAGCTTTCAATAATATTTTTTATGTTGCTTGATTTGGATACTTTAGAAGTAATGCAGTTAGACGGATACAAGATTTCAGGAGAATTATATTTATACTGTTGCGGATAAAATAATTTTACTGAATAAGAAAAATTAGATTCCTCATTAAGAGAAAAAATAAATTTTTTTCATTAATTAAAAGTTAAATCTGGATTTATAATAACTTCGTATTCTTGCTTTATTTCATCTAAGAAATTTATTACATTCTCTCTTCTCTTCATAATAAGGTAGTTACTGTAAACTTTTTGATAGATCTGATTAAATCCAGGAACATATCCACTGACCTTCTTTTTAAGAAAAACAATATGCAATCCGTAATCAGAAGCAATCGGTCCAGACCACTGATTTTCATCCATTAATGTAAGACTTTCGTAAAAAGAATTGCCAAAGTTTTTTTCAAGATCATTTTTTGACATCAAATTGAGGTCATTTCCTAATATAAAAGGATCTGAATCTACAGCTTCACCATTTAAGATTTTGACCAAACTTTCTCTAGCTATAATGTCTGAATTATCTTGATCAGAAAAAAAATGATGGCTAAAGGTAAAAAGATCCTCAACAACATATTTTGATTTATTTTCATCATAAAATTTTTCTAAATCTGCCGGTGATGGTTGAGTATCATCTTGTTTCAAAAATTCAACTTTTTGAGCTAGGCGTCGTTTTATGATTCTGTCATTTTTATCCAATTCTAGTTTTAATGCTTCCCTATAGAGAATTTCTTCATTAACAAGATTGTTTATGATCCTAACAATTTCCTCATCAGAAGGATCTCTGCCCACTTGATCTCGCCAAGTATCTATTAATCCAAGTATTTCATCGTCAGGGATTATGATTTGGTTTAAGTCCTCATCATATGAAAATCTATAATCAACTATATATAGAAATAAGCCTATAAGAATAAATAAACCTATTCTTGATTTCATAAAAAATTAATCTCTTAAACTTATTGATCCGCCAAGAGGAATAATTTCAATACCATCATCTTCTGGAACATACCAGATAGGTGAAGACCATGCTCTTTCTTGGATAGTGCTATGGAGATCTTTTCTAGGTTTAAAGCCATTTTTAATTGCATCCCATGTTGACCATCTGCATGTTGGGTTTTCAAGAACCCTTACATAATAAAAAGCATTATCTGTTGATTTAAATTCAGGATCTTGCCATTTAGTTTTAAGCTCAACTGCACCAACATCATCAGAAATTTTACATGTATTGATATCAACCCTTGCATTATTATCAGGACATCTATGTGTTACGGGATCAACCATTAAACCATCTGAGCAAACAACGTCATAAACCATTTCTTTAGGCCTTCCAGAATTAGCATCAATCCAGCCTTTTATAATTTGAATTCTTTGAAGTGGGGCTCCATGTTTACCTTTCACTGCCCAAACCAAGAAGTGGGGCTCTCTATCATCATCATAATTTATATCTGAGCCCATCGGCACACCCTTTTCATAAGCCTGTGAGATGAGATCAGACGAATCTAAATCTACTGATGCAATATCGTAGCC
>LUMI01000294.1_pt1 | contig 15419 bp, 13 predicted proteins | sample 729681 | NCBI WGS metagenome assembly LUMI01 (sample SAMN03860267, study PRJNA289734) | marine metagenome | biome: seawater column; feature: ocean; material: water; isolation source: Red Sea water column Station 34 - depth 10m | place: Saudi Arabia: Red Sea | collected 2011-10-15 | depth 10 m
CAAATCTACAATATACGGATACATCAATCTACAATATCACGCCGTTCCATTAATTAAATCAATGAGAGAATTTTTAAAATTAGTTAGTAAAATAGATATTGTTGGTATTGACTTTGATGATAGAGAAGACATTACACCAATTTGGGATTTAGGACATTGGAAACCACCTTTCATTAGAGAACCGGTTTCATTTTTAATTAAAAAATTAGAAAGAGCATTAAAAAATCCTAAAAACTTTAATGAACCAGATAGAGTTGATTATAGTGTTCCAAAAAGATTAGGTTCAGTATTGTTTCCAAAATGGAGACAAGTTCTAAGAGCATACAATCAATTTGATAAATTTAACAACCAAAAAGTATCAGATGTATTTCGTGATACCAAAGGAAAGAAAATTGGTAATAGATTGATTGGAGACTTTGGTGGATTTAGATTATTACAAGATGTTAAAAAATTATTAAATGATGAAGGTGGATTTCAATTAAGAGATAGTTTACCTGATATATTGAAAGATATAGAATATAACGCTAGTAGAAAAAGAGGCAAAAAAATAGTTCAAGGAGCAAACGAATAATGCCTGCTCAATCAAAACAACAACAAAAATTTATGGGTATTGTTAGAGCAATACAAAAAGGAGACCAACCAGCTTCTAAATTTTCTAAAAAAGCACAAGACGCGGCAGACGATATGAAAAAGAAAGATGTTGAAAAATTTGCATCTACAAAACACAAAGGACTTCCTAAAAAAGTAGAACAAGCACTTCGTGAAAAAATCAAATCAATGGTTGAGGATTATGTTGAAAGTTGTGGTTATGTTGTTTCTGCTAAAGACCCTAATTATAAATTAAAATCACCTGGTGGAACCGGAGAAGAAGATAGGGAATTAAAAGAAGTTCATAAAATGGTAGGTGCACGAGGAAAAATGGTTGTAGTTCCTGATAACTATGCTGGTAGATATGGTAGAGTTCAATACAATCTAATGAAAAAATTAGGATATACCGGTGGAGACCACAATATAATTAGACATATGGATTGGGGATATAAAAATTATCATAGACAAAAACCAAATGACCAATTTAGTTCTTCAATAATTTTAAAATCTTCCCCAGAAAAACCTTTTGGTGATAAAGATGGTAGAATAAGAAAAAAAGATGTTATGATAGTTCTTAAAGAACTAATGAGACAACTTAAAGCAAATAAATTAAAATTAGATAAAAAACCAGTTTACAGACCAGATAGAAATAATCCAATGATAGAATTTAGAATAGACCCAAAATCAGTTATGAAAGAATCAGTAAATGAAAATACAACATACAAAGTAGGTGATACTATTAGTTATTGGACTATTGGTAGAATAGACAAAGGTAAAGCAAAAGTAAAAGGAGTTACAAAAGCAAGACCTAATAGATTAGGTATAAAAAATCACTACATAACCAACAAAGGAACTTTTTCAGATATGGAAGTAGTAGGAACAAAAGCATACAAATTAAGATTTAAAGGTAATACTGAAAAGAAAGTTATGAAAGCTATGGGTGTAAAAGAGGGATTTGGTTCTGATGAATTCTTAACCAAAACAGAAAAGAAAAAATTTGAAAAAGAAAGATTAGAAAACGCAGAAGTATTGGGTTATGAACTAACAGGTGTTAAAGATGTTAATGAAAACATTAATGAAAAAAAGAAAATGTTTCCACCAGATAAAATGACACCAAAACAAGCAAAAGAATATAAAAAGTTTATAGATTATGCAAAAATGGGAATAGAGTATAAAATAGATATGTCTTTATTTGAATCAATAAACGAAGACGGACATACAGATGTTCCATCAGCAGTTAGAAAATTAAAAACATCTATTGAAGATGCATTACAAATCATTGGTTATCTTAAAAAAGTTAATGATGCTGAACCACTACCAAGTTGGTGGACAGACAAAGTAACATTGTCAGCTAATTATTTAAATTCAGCAAGAAACTACATATTGAATCCACACGAATCAGTTTTCGCAGTCAGACAAGATAAAATCAAAGATGACGAAAGATATGCAAAAAAACCTAACTTTGATTACGACCCAGAAAAAGGTAAATCAAGAATCAGAAAGGTAAATGAAATGACTACTTCACAAGCAAAAGATACATTAAACCATTTAGGTGGTAAAAGATTTATGGCAATGACAGGTGCTAAACCACTAACAATTGATAAAAAAAGAAAAGAATTATTATTTAAAATCGGTAGAAATGCAAAAGGTATAAATTTAGTAACAATAAGATTAACATCATTAGATTTATACGATATGGAATTTGCACAAGTTAGAATGGGTAATAAAAAAGTTAAAGCCGTAGAAAAAAGAGTTTACGGAGACCAATTACAAAAGTTCTTTAAAAAACATACCGGTATGAATACTTATTTATAGGAAAATTTAAAAACTTTATATTTATTAACGAGGAAAAAATATGTCAAAATTAAAACTAAAAAAATTATTAAAAGAACACACACTTACATTAGCAGGTGGAGTTGTTTCTAGACCAGCGTTTCATAACACTATGTCTTTAACAAATTTAGTTAAAGAAAAATATGGAACAACTGAAAGTGAACCTAAAATTAGTTCAGAACAAATTCTATCAAAAATTCAAGAGTTTGGTAATTTAGGTAAATCTATTTATAAAACTGGTGATTTAAAAGAAACAGCAAAAACACTTTCAGATATTGCTAATGCAGCTAAAGTTCACACTTTAAGAGAAACAGAAGATTGGTTTGATAAAGTTACAGTAAATCGTAATATGAAAGAATTAACAAACCTTTCTAAAAATTTTGACAAACTATCAGAAGAAGCATCATCAGTTCAACAAAGACTAGAAGCTCTATATGAAGATATGGGTAATGTTTTAAGTCGTTATTATGATTTAAACGAAACACATACATACGGACACGAATCAGATGATATTGAAACACCTGAATTAGAAACCGGAGAAGAAAATCCTTATCAAGAACCTATTGAAGATGATGAAATCACAGAAGAAGATACAAAATATGCAAAGTTTTTTAAAGGTGCATTGAAAAAGTTTGGAGTTTCATCACCAGCAGAATTAGGTGATAAGAAAAAAGAATTCTTCAATTATGTAGATAAAAATTACTCAGCAGAAAACGAAACAGATTAAGAGGTTAAATTGTTAAAGGTTACAGTTAAAGACAACAAAGTTGAATACGCTCTAAGAAAACTCAAGAAAAAAGTAAAAGACTCTGGTATAATGATAGAACTACGCGAAAGAGAGTTCTACACTAAACCTTCAGTCAAAAAACGAGAAATGAGAAAAAGAGCTAAGATAAATAATAGAAAATTATCAAATAATCAATAAAAAAAGACGAATTTTTTCATAATTTTATATTTATATGTAAACACAATATCGGTCAATCGACCAGTTCATATATTGTAATTAATCACACTATATTATAGTTCCCAATAACTATATTGATTCCAATGGAGAAATAAAATGGATGACATACTAAAAGAAGCAATTGCTGATGCAAAAGCACTTCGTGCAACTGCATTAGAAAATGCTAAAATTGCTCTTGAGGAAGCATTCACACCGCGTTTGAAAAACATGCTATCACAAAAAATTCAATCAGAAGATTTACCTGATAATGAAGAATATGGTGAAGGCGAAGGTGAAGTAGGAAGTGGAGACGGACATATGGAAGCTGAAGGCGAACACGAAGTTGACGAAAGAATGCACGACGAAGACGACGAAGTTGAAGAAAAAATGCACGATGAGGACGACAAAGAAGTCGAAGAAAGAATGCACGGAGAGGACGACGACGAAGTTGAAGAACGCATGAAAGACGAAGACGAAGAAGAAGTCAAAGAAGCAGAACATATGGAAGACGAAGGTGAACATATGGAAGACGAAGGCGAACATATGGAAGATGAAGGCGAACATATGGAAGATGAGGATATGCATGACGAGGACGAACTAGATTTAGAATCAGTCATTAAAGAACTTGAAGAAGAACTTGACTCATCAGAAGTAGGTGATGCTGAAAACAAAGAACCTTCAGAACGCGCGAGTGATTCATCAGAAGTCGGAGCACAAGGACCAGAAGGCGAAGGTGCAGATGAAGAAGGTGGAAGTGAAAATTCAGAAGACACAGTAGTCAAAGAACCAGTAACAGAAGCTGAACATCAAGACGAAGATGAAGATATCGACCTTGAAGAAGTTTTAAAAGCTCTTTCTGAAGAAGAAGGACTAGAAGACGAGGGAGAGGAAGATAAAGTCGAAGAAATGCAAACACAACTTAAAGAATACAAAGATACAATCGGTTATCTTCGTGAAAAATTAAACGAAGTAAATCTATTGAACGCTAAACTTTTGTTTACTAACAAATTGTTTAGAGGTTTTGGTTTAAACAACAACCAAAAACTAAGAGTTGTAGAGCAGTTCGACAGAGCTCAAAACTTGAGAGAAATCAAATTAGTTTACGCTACATTAGCAGAATCTTTTAAAGGTAATGGTAATAAAAAAGTAAACGAAAGTAAAGGTCAAGCTTCTAAAGCTGTTGCATCAACTGAACCTAAGAAAGAAGTTCTTTCTGAAGGACAAGAGATGAAAAACAGATTTAAGAAATTGGCAAATTTAATTTAAACTATAATCGGAGAGAATAATGTCAGATATAAATAACATTAGTCAGTTACTTGATGGTAACAATCCGCACAAACAATTACTAGAACAAACTAGACAATTAGTTGACAAATGGGAGCCAACTGGTCTATTGGAAGGTATTGATTCTGAAACTAAAAGAAGTGGAATGGCAGTATTGCTTGAAAACCAAGCAAATCAACTTGTTAGTGAAGCTTCACAAGTAGGAACAGCATCAAACAATGAACAATGGTCAGGTGTTGCTTTACCATTAGTAAGAAGAATCTTTGGTGAGTTAGCTGCACAAGACTTTGTGTCAGTTCAACCAATGAATTTACCATCAGGTCTTATTTTCTATCTCGATTTCAGATACGGAACAGACCAATCAAACTTTGACGCAAATCAAAATGTTCACGGTGTAACATCAGCTTCTGGTGATGCAACTGAAGGTTTATATGGTGCAGGAAAGTTTGGTTATTCCATCAATGATACATCATTAACAATCAACACTGGTTCTTACTCAACAGCGTCGGTTAACTTTAGTGATGTTGATTTTGAACCAACATTAAGTTCATCATTCTCTAACCTAAGACAAGTTATTGTCGCTAAATCAGTATTTACAAATCCTGACTTAGATGGTATTAGAGCTTTTGAAATTAGTGGTAGTGGAGACACTGCATTAGATGCAGCTTACCCAGCTTACACAAAAACAACTGGTTCAAACATTGCGTTTATCGTTGACCCAACATCAGTTCTTACAGAATCATCTATCTTTGGTAGTGGTTCAAGTTTAACATTTAAGTTCCACAAAGCACCAACAGATACAACAAGAGGTGACTTTGAGGCAACTGCAAGTGGAACAGGTGCAGAATCAGATGCTGGAATTCCAGAAATCGACATAGCATTAAGAAGTGTCGCTATCGTAGCGAAAACTCGTAAGTTAAAAGCAGTTTGGACTCCTGAACTTGCTCAAGACTTAAACGCTTACCATTCAGTTGATGCTGAAGCAGAACTAACATCACTATTAAGTGAGTATATTTCAATGGAAATTGATTTAGAAATTCTTGATATGTTGATGGCAGGTGCTACAGCTAAAACAGAAAGATGGTCAGCTTTTGTAGGTCGTGAGTATGAAAGTTCAAGTGCTTCTTTCAAAAACACTGCTACAAACGCAAGTGCTTACACAAAAGGTGAGTGGTTCCAGACACTTGGAAACAAGATACAATCAGTATCTAACGCAATTCACCAAAAAACCCTAAGAGGTGGAGCTAACTTTATTGTTATATCACCTGAAACAGCAACAATCCTAGAATCTATTCCTGGATATGCTACAACTTCAGATGGTGCAGTAGATAGTTCTTACGCAATGGGTGTTCAAAAAGTTGGTCTATTAAACAATAGATTCAATGTATACAAGAACCCTTACATGCAAGAAAATCAAATCCTTGTTGGATTTAGAGGTTCAAACTTCTTAGAAACAGGTGCTGTGTATTCACCATATGTGCCGTTAATTATGACACCACTTGTTTACGACCCAACTAACTTCACACCTAGAAAAGGCGTGATGACCAGATACGCTAAGAAGATGGTCAGAAGCGAATTCTATGGTAAAGTTGTTGTTGCAGATGTAGACAAAGTGTAATAAATAACATTACATAGTCGAGTAGTAATACTTATCACGAAAAACCCCCAGTTCGCTGGGGGTTTTTTGGTTTTCGTTATATTTATTAATAGAACAAATTAAGGAGAAATTTATATGGCTCAAGAACCAATATGGCCTGGTTCAGGTTCAGCAGTTAGTGGTAATACACCATTTGGATTTTACGATACAGACTCAGAGTTTCAAACAGAAGCTCCAAAGTTTGCTGACTGGTGTGCTAAACGATTAGGTTATCCACTAATGAATGTGGAATTACAAGATAAACAATTTTACGCTTGTTTAGAAGAAAGTGTGTCTGAATATAGTGCTCAAATAAATCAATTTAACATTAAAGACAATTTATTATCATTACAAGGACAATCTACTTCTTCAAATTTAACACATAAACGAGTAACCCCGAACTTAGGTAGAAGTGTATTTTTATCACAAGCTTACGGAACAGAAGCGGGTGTTGGTGGTTTAGTCGAAGTAAAATCAGGTTCAGTTGATATTGTAAGTGGTTCTCAAACATATGACTTAAATGCACTATGGGCAGATGTAAGTGAAAGTGGTAATGCAATAGAACTACAAAGAGTGTTTTATGAAGAAACACCAGCAGTTCAACGATACTTTGACCCTTATGCAGGAACTGGTGCTGGAACAATGAATTTATTAGACCAATTTGGGTTTGGTAATTACTCACCAGCAGTTACATTTTTAATGATGCCAGTTTACGCTGATATGTTGAGATTACAAGCCATTGAATTAAACGACCAAATAAGAAAGTCAGCATATTCATTTCAATTAAGAAATAATAAATTAAGAATATTCCCAAGACCAGACTCTGCATACAAATTACATTTTGAATATGTAGTTCGTTCAGACAGAGATAATGCGTTAATAACGGAACATTCAGGAAGTTCAGATGTAATTTCCGACTTTTCCAATGTTCCTTACGATAATATGAAATTTACAAGTATTAATGATGTAGGGAAACAATGGATTAGAAAATATGGATTAGCACTAACAAAGGAATTATTAGGTATAGTAAGGAGTAAATATGGAGCTATCCCGATACCTGGTGCTGAAACAAGCTTGGACGGAGACACTTTGAGGTCAGAAGCGTCAGCCGAAAAAGAAGCTCTTGTTACACAACTTAGAGAAATACTTGAACAGACTTCTCGTAAAGCACTTATGGAAGCAGACAAAGATGAATCCGAGTTCCTACAAGAAAAACTAAAAAAAGTCCCTTATCCAATCTACATAGGTTAGGAGTGAGAGATGGCAAACCCACGATTTTTCGGAAAAAAAGATTTAGATACATTTGATAGAGTTAATAAAGAACTTATCGGTGATTTAAATAACGCAAATAGTGGAATCATTGACCAGACTGTGATTGTTTATAAAATATCCGCAAGTAATACAGAAACTAATATGTATGGTGAAACATCAGACGGAAAAGTATTTAAACCTGGTGTTGAAATAGCTTGTTTAGTTGAAGCCGAAGATATGGCATTTAATACAGATGAATTTGGACCAGATTTAAGACAAAATGCAACATTTTCATTTGTAAGACAATCTCTAAGAGATTTAAGTTTAGTATTGGAAATAGGAGATGTAGTTGAGTGGTTTACCGCTTATTGGGAAATCACTAATATAAACGAAAACCAATTAGTTGGTGGACAATATAAACAACTTGACGGACAACATATTCACTCAGTCATTTGTAGTGCTAACTTGTTAAGACGAAGTAATCTTAACATTGAAGAAGTGAGAAGTATTTAATGGAACGAAGTAAAACTTTACCAAGAACAGAAGAAATCCTAACAACACAAACCAATTTCAATAGAGGGTTTGATACATCTAGAACAGATGACAAAACAAAAAACTATTCGGTTGGATTGTTAGATATTGATGCCGCTGTTATGTATTATTTTAGAGAAGTAATTAAACCAGAAGTAATAGACAATGGTGAAAAAGTTAAAGTTCCGGTTTATTATGCAAATCCAGAAAGATGGAAGTCAATTCAAAAACTTGGATATTTACGAGATGTTAAAGGTCAGTTTATTACACCACTTTTAATTTTCAAAAGAACATCAGTATCAAGAGAATCAAACAATGCTTTCTTAACACCTTCTTTACAACCAGCAACAGAAGCATCTAATTATACATTTAAAAAGAAATTTTCTAAAGAAAACAGATTTACACAAACTTCAACATTATTTGAAAATGATGAACCATTAGAAGAAGTTTACAATGTAACTATTCCAAGTTATGTTACTATAAATTATAATTGTATTGTATTTACACCATACATAGACCAAATGAATAAAATTATAGAAAAAATAAGTTGGTCAAAAAATTCTTATTGGGGAGAACCTGATAAATTTAAATTTAAAGCTGGTATATCATCATTTACAGATGCTTCAGAATTTGAAGGAGAAAGAATTATCAAAACAACATTTGATTTAAGTATGAAAGGATACTTATTACCAGAATCATTTAATAGTATTGTTAATACACAGAAAGAATATTCAAAAAGAATTGGATTGGAATTAGGAGTTGAATAATGGCCGATAGAACAAAACCATTACCAAGAACACAAAGAAGACTTGAAGGTAGAGAACTCAATAGAGGACTACAACGAGGTAGAGGTTCTGAAACAAACCAAAGAAAAGATAATGTAAAAAACATTTCTATTGGTTTAATGGATGTTGATGCGGCTATAATGTATTATTTTAACGAAGTTATCAAACCAACAACAACAATCAACGGACAAGAAGTTAAAGTTCCTGTTTACTACGCTAACGCAGAAAGATGGAACTCAATACAAAAACAGGGTTATGTTCGTGATGTTAAGGGTTCTTTAATCACACCATTGATTGTATTTCGTAGAGTTTCAATGGAAGCAAACGAAACTATGCCAATAGATAAATTAGACGCCAATGACCCAAAACAATTTTATACATTTGAGAAAAAATATTCACAAAATCAACGATATGATAGATTTTCAGTAGTTCAAGGATTATTAAATTCAAAAGAATACTATACCACTGCTGTTCCTGATTATATGAACTTAAATTATGAAGCAATAGTTTGGACACCTTATATTGAAGAAATGAATAAAATTATAGAAAGAATTAATTTTTCAGAAGGTGCATATTGGGGTGAACCAAATAAATTTAAATTTTTATCATCAATAGATTCATTTGAAGATGCAACAGAAATGGGTGATAATGAAAGAATTATCAAAACAAACTTTAATATGAGTTTTAAAGGATATTTAATTCCTGAAGCGTTTAATGAGTTTATGAACACACAAAGATTTTTTACACCAAAACAAGTTGTTGTAAATGATGAAAGTGGTTTATCAATATCATCAGTATTTTCACCTGATAGTAGAGCACAAAGTGTAACTATTTTTTCATCAAAACAATCATCATTACCAAGTGGGTTAGGAAGTGCAACAGATTTTATTAGAGGTGTATCAAGTGGGACTGGTAATCAAGCACAAGATTTAGAATTTACAAATACTTTTGGTGGTAGAACTTTTTATGTAATGAGAGGTGGTGGTGAACCAACTTCTTCAAGAGACGACAAAGCATTAATATCGGTTTCTAATGCAAATTCAACTTATAATTTAAAATCATTTAGGGTAAGTGGTAGTCAATCATCATCTTTGTCTGCAAGTCAAGGACAAATTTATCAACCAACTTTAGAAACTGATAGAAGAATAATGAGCCAATCAGTTCAAGTAAAATTAAACGGATTAGAATTAACATCAGCAGATAATCAAATAGGATTTACAAGTGGATTTGATTACTTTGTTTCAAGTTCTTTAAAAGAAGTAGTGATTAGAAAAAGACAATCAGATAATACAGGATTTACAATAAAAGAAAGTGATTTTGTAACAATTATATTTCAAAGTGAGATAACATAATGACACAAAGAGAAATAGATAAAAGAGTAGGTTTAAAAGGAAGAACAAGACAATTTACATTTCCAGTAAGTGAATCATCTTTTTCAGGTGATAGAGTTATGTTCAATGATACCGGAAGTGTAACACTAGGTTATTCTTTTGATAATAAAAATGGTATTCCAACTGTGGACACAGACTTAATTCATCTATCAAGTGCAAATGAAAGATATTATCAACAAAGACAACATTTTACATTTTCAGATATAAGTAATTCAACAACTAAATATAATGAATTTACACCAACAATAGCTGACAATTATCGTATTAGAAATGGGTCATTACGAATATTTATTAATGGTATAGAACAATTGTCTAATGTTGACCAAACTCAGTCAGCATCAGCAGATTTTTTCATAGATACTACACAAACAAAATTTAGAGTTCATAAATTAACATTTGATAATTTTGGTATGGAGTTAAAAAGTGGTTCAATATTAGACCCTACTGATTTTTTACCACCAACTACAACAGGAGACGGAAGTGAATCTTCTATACAAATTAGTTTTCAAAGAGAGGCGTCAGTATGACATTAATTGATTTAACAACACAAGCACAAGCACCACAAACTGGTGGTTTAGCACTACAAAGTTCAGCAACAACAAGTTCTTTAACAGGATTACACACATTAGAATTTGATACTCTTAATTTGGATAATCTTGGAACCGGTAGTTTAAACATTGGAGAAACCAACACACTAACAGCCGGTAAAATAAAGATAGCTCACCCAACTGACCCAGTAATTCAAGATGCCAATGACAACACCGTAATAGAAGTATTGACTACTGGATTTCCAAGTGGTAGTGTAAAAGTATATGGAGATTTAATTGTTCAAGGTTCATCATCATTTAATAATGTTGAAAGATTTGCAGTAGAAGACCCAATCATAGATTTAAATTTTACCGGTTCAACAGCTTTATCATCAACAGATGCGGGTTTAAGAGTTGGTAGAGCAGGTTCAACAAATGCACAATTAGTATTTGACCATAGTGAAACTAGATGGGCTATAGACAATGCCGCTGGGAGTAATGTAAATATTGTTGGAACATCAACAACCGATACATTAACTAACAAAACAATCACTAGTTTAGCAACTTCAACAATGGGTTCAGCCGCTAACTTAACTTTTAGTGGAGACGGAGAAGTATTGGGATTACCAGCTAATCCAACAACTCAAGGTTCAGCAGTTTCAAAAGCTTATGTAAACGCTCAATTAACCGGAAGTGTAAGTTCATCAGGAACAGATTATTTAAGAAAGAATTTTGTAAAAGTAGCCGCAGGAATAAGTGGTTCATCAACAGCAAGTTTTGAAGCAGTTACAGCTTCAGCACCAATCGGTATGACAGCAACATCAGAAAATGATTTCATATTCTTTATGAACGGACAATATATGGAACATAATGCTATAGAAGTGGAACAAAAAGGAACATCATTTTTATTAAAAGTTGATGTTAGTGGTATTGGATATAATTTAGAATCAGATGATGAAATCATCGCACACGGAAAGTTTGACTCATAATGGCCGATTTAAAAAGAAAGCAGTTAAGACAATTTTTATCAGGTTCGTTCAATATAACGGGTTCACTAAATGTAACCGGTTCAGTTGAGTTTGATAAAAACATTAGTGGTTCAATTACTTCTACTGGTTCGTTTAGTAGATTACAAAGTGATACAATATCCGTAACACACTCACCATTTGCTAGTGGTTCTGGTGTTCAAGCACTTATGGACGCAACTGGTTCTTATGCATCAGCTTCAACACAATATGTAAAAGAATCTCAAACAGGTTCATTTGGTAGTGGTTCTGATGTTCAAGGTCTTTTAGATACTTATGTTAGACAATCAGAATCAAGTTCGTTTGCTTCAGGTTCTGATTTACAACCTATCCTTGCAGAAAGTTCAAGTTATGTAGTAGAGTCAGAAACCGGTAGTTTTGCATCAGGTTCTGATTTTCATCAAATACTTGCAGAAAGTTCTTCTTATATTGTAGAATCAGAAACCGGTAGTTTTGCAAGTGGTTCAGACTTACATCAAATATTAGCAGAAAGTTCTTCATATGTAACACAAGCGAATACTGGTTCATATTTACAACAATCAGATACGGCATCTTTTCAAAGTTTGGGTATACATAATACCCTTTTTGTGAGTGGAAACATTATAACATCAGGTTCAGTTGTTGCAGAACAATACATAGTAAACTCATCAGTAACGAATTTAACACAAAGTTTTTCAAGTGGTTCAACTATATTTGGTGATACAACGGACGATAAACACAGATTTACCGGGTCAATTGAAATAACTAGTTCTCTATTAACGATAGATAGTGTTGGTGGTGTAAGTGGTTCTTTAACTTCAACTGCATCATTTGGAACATTAGAATTAGATAATGTAACAGGACTACCTTTCGCAACTGGTTCTGATTTACACCAAATCTTAGCCGAAAGTTCAAGTTATGTATTGGAACAAGAAACTGGTTCATTTGCAAGTGGTAGTGATTTACAAGTCATATTAGCAGAGAGTTCTAGTTATGTAACATTAGACGAAACTGGTAGTTTTGCTAGTGGTTCTGATTTACAAGTAATACTTGCAGAAAGTGCTTCATACTTGAATAATAATTCAACATCATCATTAGGAAAACTAACATTAGTAAGTGATATAACCGGTTCAATCACATCAACAGGTTCTTTTGGTAGAGTTGATGTAGCAGAAAACACATTTATACTTGGTAATTTGGGAATTGGAACCAGCACACAAGGAAATAGACTTCAAGTAGCCGGTGATGCAACTATCGTTGGAGCTCTTGATGTTCTTAATTCAGTAAGTGGTGGATTAAGTTCAACTGGTTCGTTTGGGCATGTAGAACAATTAGGAGTTAAATTAGTAGACTCAAACCAAACTGGTTCGTTTGCTAGTGGTTCTGATTTACAACCAATATTAGCAAGAAGTTCATCTTATATGATTTCTGATGAAACAGCTTCTATGGGAACAACAACAATTTCTGATTTGTTTGTTCAAAACGACATCACAACATCAGGTTCAATAACTGCAAGAGAATTTAAAACTGAGTTCGTATCATCATCTATTATATTTGCTTCAGGTTCTCAAATATTCGGTGATTCTGAAGACGATACACACGCATTTAGTGGGTCGGTAAATATCGGTGATATGGTGTTTTCCGGTAGTAGAGTCGGAGTATCTAGTGACTTAGATGTTTTAACTCTTTCTAACAACACTTTAACGATAAATGGAAGTGTTGTCATCAATGACGGAGCAAATATTGGTATTGATTCCGATACAAATTTACTTACTTTGAACGACCAAAATCTTATAGTAAATGGACAATTAGATGCAACCGGTAGAATTGATGCACAAAATGGATTACAAGTGTCCGGTTCATCATTACAAGTAGGTAATGATTTCACACTAAATTACACATCAGCCGTAAGTCATAGTTTGGTTTATGTTACTAAATAAAATCCCCAACTTTTTAACTTTCTTATATTTATTACTGACTATACATATAGTTAAAAAAATATATTTTTAAAGACAATACCATATGGCTCAAGTAATAAAATTAAAACGAAGTGCCGTCGCAGGTAAAACACCACAAACTTCATCTTTAGAACTAGGTGAATTAGGGATAAATACATCAGACGGTAAAATTTATTTTCATCGCTCAAGTTCGAGTGATGATTCCATTCAAAGCGTTCTAACGACAGACGCAACGATAACCGGTTCATTAAAGTTATCGGGTTCACAACACATATCAGGTTCTACCAATATAATGGACGATTTAAGTTATGGTGGTAATTTAACAGCCTCATTAGGTTCAACATCATCATTTGATAGATTTACATCAGTAGGAACTTCATCTATTGGTTTCTTGATAGCAAGTGGTAGTAATCTTTTAAACTTAACAGAAGCTCAAACCGGTTCATTTGCATCAGGTTCTGATGTTCAAGGAATTTTAGATACTTATGCAAGTGGTTCAGATTTTCATCAAATACTTGCAGAAAGTTCATCATATTTAGTAAACGCAGACACAGCATCATTAGGTAAAGTAACATTAGTAAGTGATATTACTGGTTCAATTACATCAACTGCATCTTTTGGTAAAATATTTGGAGACGGAAGTGATTTAGAAAATGTTGCAGACCCAGAAGCAATTAGTGGTTCTTATTTAGGATTATTATCTGGAAGTGATGACTTGACTCTTGGTGGTGGTGTAAGTGGTTCAATCACTTCAACAGCGTCTTTTGGTTTATTTGTTGGAGACGGAAGTGGTTTATCTAATGTTTCCACAGAAACTGGTAGTTTTGCATCAGGTTCAGATTTTCATCAAATACTTGCAGAAAGTTCAAGTTATATTGTTGAGTCAGAAACCGGTAGTTTCGCAAGCGGAAGTGATGTTCAACATCAGGTTCAGTTATTGCAAGAGAATTTAAAACAGAATTTGTTTCTTCGTCAATACTTTTCTCATCAGGTTCATCTCAATTTGGTGATACAAATGATGATATTCATAGATTTAGTGGTTCAATAGAAGTAACGGGAAGTAATGTAATATTTTCATCAGGTAGTAAACTCGGTATAGGAAAAACACCAACAACCGTATTTGAAATAGAAAGTCCAGACCCTAAAATTAAATTAGGACATAGTGAAGAAAATAGTAATTTAAATATATTTGTTAATGATAACACCGGTACCGTTTTACAAAACACCCAAGAAGGTGCAAGAGGAAGAATTGATTTAAGAGGATTTGGTAGTGGTAGTGGAGCTATAACTTATCTTACAGCAAAAGAAGTAGGTTTAGAATCTGGAAAAATAGGTGTTGGTATTGGAATTAACACCCCGAAAGTAGAATTACAAGTAGAAGGAGCAATCAGTAGTAGTGGTAATGTAGATGTTGTATCTATTTCCGGTAGTAAATTAACCACAATTAAAGGAGATAATTTAACTTCAATTAGTGGTTCAATAACTTCAACTGCATCTTTTGGTAAAATATTTGGAGACGGAAGTAGTTTATCTAATGTAGCAGACCCGGATGCAATTAGTGGTTCATTTCAAGGTGGTGGTTCAAATAATATTAGTGGTTCTTTAATATCAACAGCATCATTCGGAACATTAGAATTAGTAAATTCACACGGATTTGTTCGTTCAACCGAAACCGGTAGTTTCGCAAG
>LUMI01000555.1_pt1 | contig 15381 bp, 12 predicted proteins | sample 729681 | NCBI WGS metagenome assembly LUMI01 (sample SAMN03860267, study PRJNA289734) | marine metagenome | biome: seawater column; feature: ocean; material: water; isolation source: Red Sea water column Station 34 - depth 10m | place: Saudi Arabia: Red Sea | collected 2011-10-15 | depth 10 m
TTCTACTATCACCAGAACTCGTTGAGCGGGTATGGTGAAATGGTATCATAAGAGCCTTCCAAGCTTAAGGTGCGGGTTCGATTCCCGCTACCCGCTCCATATATCACCAGGCTTAAGCAACCTACCGAAAGATAACTTTCTATTTTCGTTGATTTGTGTAGAGTAAACTTTCTTATGCTGTTTTTACGTAACTTAAGATGAAATTAATGTTCAAATTATATTCCCATTTTGTAAACCCTAAGGCTGAGCCGCTAGAATAATAAACAGTTTAGAGTAAATCTTCGGGTTTGTAGTGGGTCAAAATGTCAAAGAAATTTAAAACGTTTTGCAAAACGAATTCTATGTTATAACAGCAACGTTTTTAGAACAAAAATCGTTTATTCTTTTAGTTAGGAGATCGCAGAGTGGAAGAAGGATTTAAGGAACTAATGTTGAAGTGCCAAGGTTCCCATAGCCTTCCTCGTCAATTTTATACATCTGAGATATTATATAAGATGGATATTGAGCACTATTGGAACCACAGTTGGATTTGGGTTGGTCATGTGAGCCAAATTCCTAAAGCTGGGGATTTTTTCGTATTCGACTATGGTTATGAGTCTGTAATAGTGGCTCGCGATAAAAATAAAAATGTTAACGCGTTCTTGAATGTTTGTCGGCATAGAGGTTCTAGAGTTTGTATAAAAAAGAGTGGAAATACTCGGGTATTTGCTTGCCCTTATCATGCATGGACTTATGAGCTTAATGGAAATCTACGTGCCGCACGTGAAATGGGAGATGACTTTGATAAAGCTGAATATTCACTGAAAAAAGTCAATCTTAGGATTTTCCATGGCTTAATTTTTATCTGTATATCAAATAATCCACCAAATATAGATAAGGGTTTATTGCAAATGGAAACATTGGTTGAACCTTTCGAATTTGAGAATTTAAAAATTGTGCATAGCCAAAATTACCCAGTATCTGCTAACTGGAAATTAGCTTTGGAAAATTATATGGAATGCTACCATTGCGCGCCCGCTCATTTAGAATACTCTAAGTCACACAGCTTAAAGGATCCATCAAGCGCCAATATCGAATTGAAAAAATGTATGCTTAAGAAAAGTATAGAGGTGGGACTATCGGGCGATGAGTTGCAAATAAATAGTCTTGGTTCAAAAGATGAGGAAATGGATTTTTATTTCTCACGTTATCCTCTTTTTCAAGGCTATCAAACTGGTAGTAAATCTGGAAAAAAATTAGCTCCACTATTAGGTAAGCTAAAAGATTTTGATGGAGGAACGAGCGATATGCAAATTGGTATTTTGAATAACTTTTTATGTTATTCAGATCATGTAATTGGCTATCGCTTTATACCAAGATCTATTCAGCTCACGGATATTGAGGTAATTTGGATGGTACGATCGGATGCCGAAGAGGGATTAGACTATAATTTGCAAGATCTGACATGGTTATGGCATTGTACATCACAAGATGATGAACGGATAATTGGATTAAATCAAAAGGGAGTTAATTCTGATCATTATGTTCCTGGTCCATTATCTAATATGGAGTGGGGCATTAAAGCCTTTCATGCTGGATACATCAAACAATTAGTTTCACAAACAAATCTTAATTAATAAAGATTTATTGAACTAACCTTTTAATTAAAGGGGCTAATTTTTGCCTTTATTAAGTTGGATATTCGGATGGCTGCCATTTTGCCGCTCTCGTATGCACCATTGACTAGACCTGCTAAATTCCCAGCTGTTGCCTCTCCTGCAAATATCAACTTTTCTGCAATAGGTTCACTTAACAACTCACGTGCTCCATAACAGCCAGGTTTGACCGCAGAGTAGGCCCCTACGGTAAGAGGATTATTCGCCCAATCAGAAGCAAAGCCCTTTAAAAAATGCTTACGTATATTGCTTCCATGCAAAGACGCGAGCTTGGAGAGGGCGTATTCCACAATTTTGTCCTCACTTTGTTTGGATAAGTCCCAGGCAAATCGCCCACCAATAAACCCAACTACATAATCGTGTCCAGTTGGCCATGCTAAGAAATAGCAGCCTCTCCCGATTTCTTTTTCCGCAATGTCATACTGCAAAAAACTATTCTCAGTAAATCCTAATCTACTTCCGTCGAATAGGAGAGGAATTTTTACTAAGAGTCCCATTTGAATACCATCAAGTGCTTTTTGCGTCTTATTTGAAAGTATAGGAGTAAACTTAATTTTTTCAGATTTCAAAACTCCAATTGACACAGTACAAATACAAGCTTTAGCCAAAATTGTTCCATTGGTTGTAACAACTTTTACGCCTGAACCAGAATAATCTATTTCAATAACGTTCGTGTTTAAAGCTATTGGAAAGTTATCATCTAATTTAGCGACTAAATTACCTAAACCTTCTTTTACAATAAAGCTTGGCTGGCTGTCTTTTAAATGCCAGTATTCTGCTGTCGATATTTGATCTACATCAACAGCGTAGTTTAATGCTCCCTCCCAATTTTGGAAACATTCACCAAAGGGCACTTTGGGAATGATTTTCGAAGCTGGGATATCTATTCCCCGGCTTCCAGTTTCTCGGAGAATTTCTTTTATTTTCATCTCAGACTTATTGTATTCTTTTATTTTTTCTTGTGAGAATTTTTCACCGTTTTTTTCGAACATTTCGATTTTTGGATTAGTGTGGTCTACAAGCGTAAAGTTATTTATTTTACCCAGTTTTGAAAAAAAGTTATCATCAGAACCTGAAATCCAAGAGCAGCCATGATCAACAGGTTGGCCAATAATGTTACTCTCTGTATAAGCCCGCCCCCCAATACGATCTGAAGCTTCTATGACTAAGTAAGAGACACCTAGATTTTGGAGTGTTTTAGCTGCTGAAAGTCCTGATGAACCAGCACCTATAATAACAATTGCTGGGTTGGTTGGAAGAGGTTTGCTCAAGAACTTTATCTACTTTTAGCTTATAATGGTTAGCTGAGGCTATATCGCAGTTTCATACTATGCAACCTGAGACCTTTACTGACAATTTTTTAAATTAGACTGTAATTGAGATATTTCTGTATTAGGACCCTGCAATTTATCTAGACACGGTGCAATTTAATGTATTTTATAAGGCTAATGCTATAAACTTTAAAAAAAGAAAGTGGGGAAAATGAGAAAATCTTTAAGTTACTTATTAGCTGCAGCGGCATTGTCTTTCAGTGCTCCCGTATTTGCGGCAGACAGCGAACTAGTCGTTTTTGACTGGGGTGGATATGAAGACGAAATGTTCTTCCAAGATTACATGACAAAATATGGGGAGGCGCCAACTTATTCCTTTTTCTCAGATGAGGAAGAAGCATTTCAAAAAGTGCGTGCAGGATTTAGGGCTGACTTGGGGCATCCCTGTTCGCAGTCAGTAGTAAAGTGGCGAAATGCTGGGATTATTAAGCCTATTGATACCTCCAGACTTAAAAATTTCGATAAGGTTGATCCTGGTTTTGCCGGTATGGAAGGTTTTCAGGTCGATGGAGTGCAGTGGGCGCTTCCAATAGACTGGGGTGCTACCGCTTTAACATACAATGCAGAGGAAGTGTCTGCTGAAGAGGCGAGTTCTCTTTATGTATTTGCAGATCCCAAATTTCAGGGGCGCGTTTCAATAATTGATAATGTAGATGATGCTTATGCTTTGGGCTACCTGGCTGTAGGTGTTATGGACTGGACAAAATCTACAGATGAAGACTTTAAAAACGCCTCCGACTTTTTACGAAAAGTTCACAAAAATGTGCGACAGTATCACGCTGATGGTGCTGAGGGTGCCGCTCTAATGAAGAGTGGTGAAATTCTCCTTGAATGGACTTGGAATGAGGTTGCTTTCACTCTTGGATGGGAAGAGGACGCACCAGAGACTGTATTCAAGCGGGATACCAAAGAAGGTTCTTCAACTTGGGTATGCGGCTATACAATGATGAAAGATGCACCTGGATCAGAACAAAAAGCATACGACTTTCTTGATGCTTGGCTTGCTGATGCATCTGCAGAATATATAGTTACAGAGTGGGGTTATGGCCATACTAATAAAGAAGTCATGGCAACTGTTGGTAAAGAGAACGGTTGGGAGCCATTGGCAAGTTATACTGAAGGTTCTTTATTCCAAAAACCTTCAGATCCTGCGCTTAGGGAGAGAATGATTAAAGAATGGGAGCTCATTAAGAGTGGCTTCTAATCAAGCTTAAATAAAATCTCAGAGGCTGATTACGCCTCTGAGATTAAACAAAAAAAGCAATTATATTATCCATATCAGCTTTCAAATTGATTTTTTCACCAATCGAATAATTAATCTGTCCAACAGAATTTTGTGAAGATATTGTCAAAGTTTCAACAGAACCGCATGAAACCTTGTAATTAGTTGTTTCTCCAAAATATGATACATCAATAATTTTTCCAGAAACTAAACCTTTGGATCGAGCAGTTTTTGGTACTATAGCTATTTTCTCTGGGCGTATTCCTAGAACTAATTTTTTAGATGACTGGCCAAAAACTCGAGATTTATCTAAAGTTATTTTCCCAAATATTTCAGATTCAACCGTAAAATTATTATTTTCAGATATGATTTTACATTCAATAAAGGTCATTTCTCCAATGAAGGATGCAACCTTTTGTGAAGTTGGGAGTTCGTAAAGATCTCTGGGTGATGCCTCTTGTGCAACTTTTCCATCAAACATAACGGCTACTCTGTCACTCATTGTAAGAGCTTCATATTGGTCGTGAGTTACAAGTATAAAAGTAATTCCCACGGCCCGTTGTAGGTGTCTGAGCTCTGACTGCATCTGTTCTCGTTGCTTCTTATCTAAAGCGGAGAGTGGCTCATCTAATAAAAGAACTTTTGGTTTTAATATTAAAGCACGTGCTAAAGCGACACGTTGTTTTTGTCCACCAGAAAGGGCGTTCGCAGAACGTTTATTGAGACCTGATAATCCTACTAGGTCAAGTGCTTCATCAACAAGTTTGTTTTGTTTGGAGCCGCTTTCGCGCTTGTTTCGTAATCCGTAGGCTACATTTTCCTCTACATTCAAATGTGGAAAAATAGCATAATTTTGAAAAACCATGTTTGTTGGTCGTAGATTAGGTTCTATCCCTTCCATAGAGGTGTCATCAATAAACACTTGCCCAGAAGTGGGCTTTTCAAAGCCAGCAATTAGCCGTAACAGAGTAGTTTTTCCACAGCCTGACGGCCCTAAAAGTGAATAAAATTGGCCTTCTTCGATTTCTAATGAAACACCATTTACGGCATTAACGTCACCAAAGCTTTTGAAGACATTTTCTACCTTAACTAACTTACCCATCGTCAAAAAATTCCCTCAAATTTCATAATACGGACGTTTGCGATTTTGCTGCTCTTCTTCGAAAATATTCGCTAAGAGATAACAAAATTAATGAAACTAAGATCAGTATCGTGCCTAGTGCCATTGTTGTCGGTAATTGCTTTGGAAATCGAAACAAAGACCAGATGTAAACTGGTAAGGTTGTCTCGGTCCCCGTTAAGAAAAAAGCTATAATAAATTCATCTAAAGATAGCGTAAAGCCGAGCAATAAGCTGGCCATTATACCTGGGTACACCAATGGAAGAATTACTCGGCGAAATGTTCCGAGTTGAGTTTCACCTAAGTCAAGAGATGCTTCTTCCAGACTGATGTCAAGATTATTGAAAGCGGAATTCATTATGAGAATTGAGAAGGGCATGATTAAAAGTGTATGTCCTAACACGACGCTCCATAGATTAAGAGGCAATCCAAGCTGAATTAAAACGATCAAAAGGGATACGCCGACTATTATCTCTGGTAAAACTAGCGGCGCCATTATGAAGGTACTTGATGAGGCAGCCACAATAAGTGAATTAGTGAGGGCTTCATGTAAAGTCTCCTGATACAAAAGGGCTTTGAACCAGTCTGTGGTGAAACCTGACAAAGGAAACGCAATAATTTGGCTTGAGTTAAAAGAAAATATTGGAAGCAGCAATGCCGGTGCATACAAAAATATTAGATATGTAACCGCAAATACTTTAAGGAATTTACTTGAGCGGCTCATCCTAGTACCTCCTTAAGTGCTTCTTGTTAATGAGCACAAAAACGATCGAGATAAAGGCTACAATAATTAACGAGGAAACAGATAATGCCGCAGCTAGAGGAGCGTTATTTGCTTTCGAGAACTGAACTTGGATCATATTTGCGATCATTAGACCATCAGTGCCTCCAACTAATTTGGGGGTTATATAATCTCCCACTGTGGGGATGAAAATTATTAGTGCAGCACCCACTACACCTGGCATTGACAACGGCAGGATTACCCGAAAAAATTGTTTAAATGGTCCGTCTCCTAGATCTCTACTTGCTTCAAGCAAAGATCTATCAATTTTTTCAAGGGAAACAAAAATTGGTAAAATTGCAAATGGCGCCCAACCATGTGTAAGAGCAATTATTACGGCATTAGAATTATACAAAATAAATGTAAGAGGTTCACTGATCATTTCTAACCACAACAGAAATGAATTTAGAACCCCATTATATCCTAGTATTACTTTCCACAAAAACATTCTAAGAAGATAGCTTGTCCAAAATGGTATTGTAATCAAGAACAACCACAGCGCTTTTCTATTACCACCGTAAAAAGATATAAAATAAGCCATTGGGTAGGCCAGCAGTACAGTGAAAAAAGTTACTGTTAGGGAAATGTAAAGAGATCTTGAGAATAATAATTGGTATACTGGTTGCGTAAAGGCTTCGATGTAATTGTTTAAAGTAAAAGTTTTGTCTAAAATTAGATAATCTTGTGTCCAAAAGCTCAAGAGAAACATCATTGTCAGTGGAGCAGCCAGTAGAATAATGCTGAATGCCAATGGAGTAGATAGAAGTTTCCAGCCCTTTTTTGTTTCTTCGTTACGTATTAAGCTAAAAATTTGTAATCCCCACATTTAAGTCTTGAGTAGAGCACTAAAAAGTGTCCAAGTTTTTTCTCGTTAGAAGGCTATAATGCTTAATGGTTTTGGTTCGTCAAGAAAAATAGCGAAAAGTAGTTAACTTTGTCCAAAAGTAAAAAATTTTAATTATTACAATAAAATAATAATCATTTTTTTGACTCACCATTTTGTAATGTTAAGGTGTGATAAGTACTAAGTCTTCAACGCAGGTAGAGCAGTCAGTGGAAAAAAAATTTGATGTAATAGTAATTGGTTCTGGGCATAATGGCTTGGTCAATGCGTGTTACCTTCAAAAAGCAGGTTTGAACGTTCTTGTTTTAGAAAAAAATGACTGGATAGGCGGTGCTGCGGTTAGTCGTGAACTCCATCCTGGAATTTTATATTCAAACTGTTCATATGTTTGCAGTCTTTTTAGACCTGAAATTATGAGAGATTTGGAGTTACCAAAACATGGACTGCAGATTGTTGCCATAGAAGGCGGTACAGTATTCACCAGAAACGGCGATTATCTTGCTTCCTATAGAAACCACCATGCAAAAAAGAGAGAGTTAGAAAGATTTAGTGTAAGAGACAGTGAATCTTATTCTAGGTATTCAAGGGATATTCTAAAGCAGTGCAGGTTTATTCAACCTCTTTTAATGAGAACTGCACCAGATCCAGCTAGCTTTAAATTTAGAGATCTCTCAGAAATGCTTTATCTATTGCGTAAAGTAAATGATTTAAGTGCCAGTGACTTAGCTGATACTGTTCGTTTCTGGACTATGTCAATTTCAGACTTTCTAGATGAATATTTTGAAAATGATGTGATAAAAGCTTCTCTAGCCGTGTCTGGTATCATCGGAACAGCTTTGGGACCAATGTCACCAGGTACTGCTTACGTCCTGCTGCATCACTACATGGGCGAGGTCGATGGTTCGATTGGCGCGTGGGGTTACGCCCGTGGAGGGATGGGAGCTATTTCAAAGGCATTGTCTTCATCATTTAGAGCAATGGGTGGAACGTTGCTCAACAATTCTGAAGTTGAGATAGTTAATATCAAAGGTGATAGAGTAAAAGGTGTAACGTTAAAAAATGGTGACGAGTATCTGGCGAAAAATGTTGTTTCAAATGCTGATGTAAAACGTACATTTTTAAAATTGACGGACCCCAGTCATCTGCCGCCAAGCTTTATAAAAAAAGTAAATAATTTTAAGATACGTGGTTCATCGGGAAAAGTTAATATAGCCCTTGATAGTATGCCAAAATTTCCAAATGTCTCGGAAAATAATCCCTGTTTAAAAGGTGATATTCATTTCACCGATAGCATTGAGAGGATGGAGAGAGCCTACGATGATTGGAAAATGGGAACTTGGTCCCGGGATCCCTTTTTGGATATGATGATACCTACTTTAACGGACCCTACCATGGCTCCGCCTGGAAAGCATTTCATGAGCTGCTTTGTTCAATATTGTCCTCCAAAAGTATTTGGAAAAAATTGGACAAAAGAGAACAAAGACGCTTTTGGGGAGACTGTAATCCAACAAATTGCAGATTATTCGCCGGGTTTTAAAGACAGAATTCTACATATGGAAGTAAGAACTACCAAAGAGCTTGAAGAAGAAGTTGGTTTGACTGAGGGAAACATTTTTCAGGGCGAATTAACTTTTGATCAGCTTTTGTTTAATAGGCCAATACCTGGTTACGCTCAATACAGAAGTCCTATTAAAGGTCTGTATATGTGTGGTTCCTCTACCCACCCTGGTGGTGGTGTAATGGGGGCTCCTGGTCGAAATGCCGCTGTTGAAATACTCAAGGATCTAAATTTGCCTAGCTCCAATATTAGGGATGCTTATGAAGTCTTATGATGTAATTGTAATTGGGGCTGGACATAATGGTCTCATCGTAGCATCAAAACTGGCTGCGTCTGGAAGGAAAGTCTTATTAATTGAAGCTAGCGAGACCTATGGAGGAATGGCCAGAAGCGAAGTTTTATTCAAAGATTTTCAAGTTCCAGAATTGGCCAGTAATGCAGTGGGTATTTCGAAAGATGTAGTACGCGATTTGGGACTCAATAAATATGACCTTCTTTTCAATGACGAGGGTTTGAAAACAGTAGGCCTAAGCTTAGCAAATGAAAATATTATATTTGGTAGTAACTTTGGAAAAAGTATAGAGGGAATTAGTGAGGACGAATTCAAACGATGGAAAGAATTAAGAAAGAAATTTTTCACCCAATGTAATGTCTTCCAAAGATTGGCATCACAAGTTCCTGTGGGAAGAAAGCACAAGACATTTAGCAGTAAAGCCAATTTAATTTTGACAGCCGCGAAACTGAGACTTCATGGCAGAGAGCAATTCCAAGAATTTTTGCGAATGATTACTATGTGTATTGCTGATTTGCTAGAAGAAGAACTTGAGACAGCTTCTTTAAAAGGACTAATTTCCTTTGACTCAACATTAGGGATAAAACTGGGCCCTCGATCGCCTACTTCATATCTAGGTCTTTTATATAAACTTTCACAAATTGGTTCTTCCTATGAAGGGAAATCATTGTCTATACATGGTGGTGTCACCAGCTTCATAAATGCGCTGTTTAAGTCCGCTGAGGAAAATGGTGTAGATTTCGTTTTTAAAGGGAAAGTTTCTTCACTTATAATTTCAGACTCTGTAGCAACTGGAGTAAAGCTGGATAATGGAGTGGAGTATTCTGCTAAAACTATTGTCTCTTCTATCAGTCCAGTAAACACTTTTCTTAATTTGGTAGGTCCTAAAAATCTAGAGACTGATCTAGTAAGACGAATTCAAGCCCTTAGGCATTCAGGAAACACCAGCAAACTCAACATCATTCTGGAAGAGGTTCCAAAGTTACATATTTCTCACAGCCTAGATCCATACTGTCGTTACGTTTATGCCCCTTCTTTAGAGTCGGTAGAAAGTAACTTCAATTCTCTCAAATATAATGAACTTCCCTCTGATCCAAATTTTGACATGCATTTTGGCAAGATTTCTTCTGCGTCATCCCTTAATGGCGCAGTGCTTGCATCTATTTGTATTCAGAACACCCCATATTCCGTTAAAGGCGACTGGAATAATTCAAAAGAAGCTTTGATGAAAAAAGTAATTTCAACAATTGAAAAATGGGCTCCTGAATTTAAAAAAGGTATTTTGTTCAAAAGCCTTTTGCTCCCACATGAAACTGAAGAAAAATACTGCGTTGCAGGTGGACATTGGCACCATAATGAATTGCAAATAGATAGTCTTTATTCTTTGAGACCGACATTCGATGTGTCAGATTATTCTACCTCAATTGATGGCCTTTATATTTGTGGAGCAGGCACTCATCCAGGCGGTAATCTTTTTGGTTTGTCAGGTTTAAACGCAGCAAAAAAGATTTTACGAGAGAGCACTAGATGATTAATTCAAAAGAGCAAGAATATAGGGATAAAACATTTAGCGAACCACTTTTTCGATCTCCTTTTTATGATTTTTTTGCTTCGAAGGAAACTGAAGGTAATTGGTATAATTGGAATGGATACAAATCGCCAACGATTTTATCCGATGAAGAATTGGAATATTTTTCTATCCGCTCAACTTGTAGTATCTTCGACGTAAGTCCGTTAAACAAATATAGAATTATTGGACCAGAGGCTGAAGAATTTCTGAACAAGCTCACTGTGCGAAATGTTGTTAAACAGAACGCGGCAACAGTTAAGTACACATTGTGGTGTGATCAAGAGGGTTTTGTAATTGATGATGGAACACTTTTTAGGATTTCAGACAATGATTTCCGCTTGTGTTCGCAGGAAAAGCATCTTCCTTGGCTAATTGATACATCATATGGATTTGATGTTGAGATTATTGATGAGAGTAAGCAAATCTGTGGTTTAGCCCTTCAGGGGCCCACTTCTGCTTCAATTCTCCGTCTTTTAGGGATTAATGAAATTGATAATTTGAAGCCATTTCATCTTTTTCAAACAAAAATATCTAATATGCCAATTATGATATCTAGGACTGGTTTTACTGGAGACTTAGGCTACGAAATATTTATGAAAAATAATGTGGCAAACAAAATCATTGAGAGAATTTGGAGAGCAGGTACTAACCATGGACTGACCGCTATTGGCTACAACGCCCTAAATATGGCTAGAATAGAAGCAGGTTTTTTAGTGGCAAATATCGATTTTGTTTCATCTGATCATGCAATTAGACCAAATAGATCTAGACGCCCCGATGATCTTGGTCTTGGATGGCTCGTTGATTTGGACAAAGGGTTTTTTAATGGCAAGAAATCTATTGTTAAGAGTAGGTTGGAAAACCTTTCAACGTTCAAAATTTATGCTTTAGAAATAGATGGAAAAGAGCCAGTTGAAGGATCAATTATTTATTATAATAAAAAAGACGAGGTAGGAACTGTAACTTCAGCTGTCTGGTCGCCAATGGCTAAAAAATCCATAGCCCTCGCTGAGTTAAAATTGGATACATCATCATCGATGATGAAAAATTTATGGGTTGAAATTTACGCTTTGAAGGAGTTGCAATATTTTAAACTTATGAAAAAAGTTTCGATAGTAAAGCCACCATTTATTAATCTGGCCAGGAGATCGGCTTGCCCTCCGGATAATTATTGAATTAAATTATGTAGATTTTTTACGCTATAAAGTTTATTTGCTGCCGAAATTTATTTGATCGTTATCCTTGCTCGGCAAGAAGTCTATTGTTTACATGCAATAGTTTACCTTTTTCTGGTTCTGGACCTTTCAGAACAGGGAAATATTGTCTCAAAGTATCGTGGTATGCCTTAACTCCATATTCTAAATCAGATAATATGACACCTTCGTAAGCACTGGAGAAAGCTGCTTCCCAACTCCATTGGATCAACTGCTCGTCTTCTTTACTTGTCAAACGATCAATTCTCATGCTGAGATATCTCGAAATTCTCATTTCTCTATCTTCATCGGCATATTTGTAATTTCCACCACGCTGTATGCTCTTTCCATTTTCTAGGGGGTATTCTTGATAGAAAATTACAGAGTCAGGGTAGAGACCAAATACGAGGTTTGGAAAAACACCAATATAAAGCCAGCATTTCTTATGGACTTCGTCTAATGTATCCTTAGCCCTCAATAATTTCTTATAATTCCTAACACTCCACAGACGCCCAGATCCTGAACTGAAAGACCCTACGGATCTTGAAAGACCATCCTTAAGTGGTTCATCGTAATAATTTTTACCAAAAAGGTCATGTAATCCAGGGTGTGCCATTGGCACATGATAACCTTCATTATCAACATCGCGAACACATTTCCAATTTGCATTAATCTGTTCAGTCCAGAAACCATCCCCAGAAGCTTGTAAACTAGCAAGTTGATACTGCGAAACTTCAGCATCAAAGTTTTTTAGAACTTGTGATAGTGCGGGTTGAGGTCCAGGTTGAAACCGCACAAATATAAAGCCATTCCATATGTCCATCTCTAAAGGTGGCAGCCCATATTTGACTGGATCCAAAGTAGGAAGTGAAGCTGGTTGCGCAGCACCACGCAATGTTCCATCTAAATTATAAGTCCAACCATGAAACGGGCAAGTAATTGCCGATTTGCAAGTACCTGAGCCTTCAGCTAAGACCCTTGATCCGCGATGTTTGCATAGGTTATGAAAGGCCCTCACCTCACCGTCTGAACCTCTTAAAACCAAGGCACGTTCACCTACTAGATCCAATGTTACAAAGTCACCATTATTGGGTATGTCACTACTATGGCAAACAAGCTGCCAGTGTCGTCTAAAAAGTAAATCCTTTTCTGCCTCGAACATTTCATTATTAAAAAAGCTCCAGGCTGGCAGCCCTGCACGATCCCAATCGTTGGGTATATTTGTATTTTCTTTTTCCAAAAAAGGCACCTTTTGGGCAAGCATAAACGCTTTGTTTTCCTAAGCAATTGAAAAATACATTGCACCAAAAACATGTGAGTAATTATTTATTTTATTTTGCTTCAAAGCGTTCAGTCAATTTCAAAACAAAGCACCCGTCCCACGATAGGCTCTGTAACCAGGTTAGGTTCCAAGAATATTTCGATTTTTAAAAATTTTTATTTGAATAGCAAAAAATTTAATATCTCAAATGATAGAATGCCCTACCTATGAGTTCTCTGAAATAAAAACTACTATCTTTGAAAGCTTCTGCTTGAGGAAGAAAATCTAAAAAATCTAATTTATTTTTGGAAAAACGAAAATCAACAGCATAGGGTATCACTATTAAGTTTTGATTTTCAAAAACGGTCATTGCTCGGGGCATGTGAAATGCGGAGGTTACTAAGATGATTTTGCTGTTTTGAGGAAGCAATTTTGAAACAGCTTTTGCTTCGTCATTAGTATTTTGAACATTTTCGGTTAAGATAATTTGGTTCTCAACTACTCCCTGAGATTTCGCAAACACTGCTAAAAACTCTCCTTCCGGAATGCCTGCATTCCAAGGCAATTTTCCTCTAGTGAGAATTATATTTTGGGCTTTATTTAATTTTAACAGCTCAACACCAGCCAAAATCCTGTCAACTGCATCTGAGAATTCATAGAAGGTTTCATTATTTTTACTAATTGTTCTAACCATTCCGCTTAAAACAACTATAGCATCTGCCTTTTCAACATCATAAGGAGCTACTGGCTCGTAATTTTGCTCTAATAATTGTGTTAATTTATTAGAAACAAGAGGCAGAGAAAATACAATTACAAGTATTGATGCAATTACTAAAGGCAGCCTTTTTTTTCTTAAAATACCATAAATTAATAAAAAAATTAACAGTCCAAGCGGACTAAAAATAACTGGTAATATTTTATTGAAATAAATCATAAAAGTTTATTACTCTCAATTTTATAAGCTGTGTACCCCGCAAAATATATAATATGGCTTTTTGACAACCAATATTAATTACAGGCTTAAGTGAGACAATAAATGAAACTAAGACCAAATCTTGAAAATGCCTATGAACTTAAAACACCTGAAGACAATATTGAACTATATTCTGTTTGGGCGAAAAGTTATGACTCTGATTTTATAGATGAAATGCAATATGAGTTACATTTGTCTGTAGCTAATGAATTCATTTTAGCTGGAGGAAAAGGACCAGTTTTAGATGTGGGTGCAGGGACAGGAGTTCTTGCTGAAGCACTTTTACAGAGAGGTAAATTTAGTATTGAAGCCACGGACATTTCTGAAGCAATGTTAGAAGTTGCTAAATCAAAAAATATATATGAACGCTGCTTCTGGAGTGATTTAACAAAACAAATACCGGTAGCTAACTGCAGTTATAATGGTGTTGTCAGCTCTGGAACATTTACCCATGGCCACGTTGGCCCAAGTTCAATTTTTGAATTAGTTCGAATTTCAAAACCAGGCGGAGTAATTGTAATCTCTGTAAATGAAGAACATTGGAATGCCTTGGATTTTAAGACTGAAGTCAGAAAGATTAGTGAAGTAGTCAAAAGTTACCAATTAAAGAAAATATCAATATACGGCAAACAGTCGACACATAGTCATAAAGATGACAAGGCCCTAATACTTACGATAAAAGTTTAAGTAACAATTGAGTTAAAACGATTAATTTTTTTGCTGAGACTAAAACCTTCTCTTGACCACGATACATTCTTTCGTTTTTAACAGGCTGACGGGAGAATTAAAGAATGGCTAATACACACGAGGCGATAGCTGATCCAAGGGATCGTGATAAGTCAAAAAGGGTCTCGGCATTAAAGGAACTATGGCCATTCCTGAAGCCTTACAAATTAACGATTTTAGCAGCTTTTTTAGCGCTTACTTTGACAGCTGCCGTTTCATTAATTTTGCCCTTGGCTGTTCGACGGGTAGTCGATACCTTTAGCTCTGGAAATACTCTTATTTTAGATCAATATTTTATGGCGGCAATTGGTATCGCAGGTTTGTTGTCGATTGGCACAGCTTTGAGGTATGCGCTAGTAACCCGTTTGGGTGAAAGAGTTGTAACTGATATAAGAAAAGCAGTATTTAGTAGGGTCATTCATTTAAGCCCACAATTTTTTGAAAAGATAATGACAGGCGAGGTGTTAAGTAGGATAACAACCGATACCACTGTTATTTTGTCCGTTATTGGTTCATCCATCTCAGTGGCGTTGAGGAATGTTTTCATTCTTGTTGGCGGTATGATTTTGATGCTGTTAACGTCACTCAAACTAACAAGTCTTGTTTTTCTCATTGTCCCGGCCATCATCATTCCAATCCTTGTTCTTGGTAGAAGGTTGAGGACCCTAAGCCGAGAAAATCAAGATTGGATTGCGGCAAGTTCGGGTAATGCCTCAGAAGCATTGATGGCGGTCCAAACTGTTCAGGCTTTCTCTCATGTAAATCTTACAAAAAAATCTTTCAATCAAGTTGCTGAAACGAGTTTTAGCTCTGCTAAAAAAAGAATTACAACGCGGTCTTTCTTAACAGTTATTG
>LUMI01000267.1_pt1 | contig 15332 bp, 12 predicted proteins | sample 729681 | NCBI WGS metagenome assembly LUMI01 (sample SAMN03860267, study PRJNA289734) | marine metagenome | biome: seawater column; feature: ocean; material: water; isolation source: Red Sea water column Station 34 - depth 10m | place: Saudi Arabia: Red Sea | collected 2011-10-15 | depth 10 m
TCCATAATTTCTTCTTTGGTAATATCGGAAGAAAGACCTGTCTTTTTGGTTTGGATTAGCACAGCTCCAAGCGCGACAATAAAGACAATAAGGAAGAGTGCTCGCTTGTTTTCATTCATGTTAGACGAAAATTTATGTGGAATAAATCGGATGACAAAGATAAAGGAACTAATATTCGTCTATGGAAAAAGACATAATTGTAAGTGCTAAGCCAAACTATGTGTCAGAGCGATCCAGCCCTATACAATCTTATTTTCTCTTTTCATATTTGATCGAAATAAAAAACAACTCAAATCAAACCATAAAACTAATAAGTCGCCACTGGCATATAAAAGACGGCTCTGGGGTAAGTGAGGATATTTTTGGACCCGGGGTGGTTGGGAAAACCCCAACCATAAAGCCCAATGGTATTTTCTCCTATACTAGTTTTTGCCCCCTTAAAACCCCTATTGGATCCATGGAGGGTTCTTATATCATGGTAAATGAAGAAGGAAAAGAGTTCAGTGTTAAAATACCTGTCTTTCGTCTAATTGCAAGCCAGGTTTTAAACTAACTCAATATTTTAAGGAATAAAGAACAGTATGAATCGAACTAAAATTATAGCTACGGTTGGTCCTGGTTGCGATGACAGGCCTGTTATGCAGGACCTTGTCAATAGAGGAGTAAGTTGCTTTAGGATCAATTTATCACATGGGACGGAAGATCAGAAGAGGCATTATTTTAATCTGGTAAAATCTTTGAAAACGCCATCAGGGTTAAGGCCTTCTATCCTTGCGGATATTGCAGGTCCAAAGATTAGAGTTAAGGGTTTAAATAAAAAGATAAAGATTACAAAAGGAGACCCGGTTTTATTAAGCAACGATAAAAACAACCAGAGCTCTATTTCAATTTCTGAAGGAGTACATTTTGAAAAGGTCAACCCTGGAGCAAAGATACTTATCGACGATGGAAGTCCAACCTTGACGAAACAAGACGAGGTAGATCTAAGTCTTTCACTATCAGAAGAAGCCGATTGGTTGGCGCTATCTTTTGTTCGAACACCATCTGACTATGGGTATGTTAAAGATAGGGGCAAACGCGCTGGGTTCGATACTCCGATAATAGCAAAGATTGAAAAATGGGAGGCTGTTCAAAACCTGGAAGATATAATTCGCTCATTTGATGCAGTTATGGTTGCTAGGGGAGACCTTGGTGTGGAAATGCCTATTGAGCAGGTTCCATTAATTCAAAAGGAGGTTATAGAAAAAGCAAATAATAAGGGGAAGCCGGTTATTATTGCTACACAAATACTTGATTCAATGGTAGACAGACCTGTACCAACAAGAGCAGAGGTGAGTGATATTGCAAATGCAATACTAGATGGAGCTGACTCGTTAATGGTGACAGGAGAAACGGCCATAGGTAAACACCCTACAAAAGTAATTAAAGTCTTGTCGAAAGTAATAAACAAGACGGAATTATCTATTAACTATGGACAGTATTCAAAATGGTCAACCAACAAAGAAATCAATACTGCGAATGCAATTAGCCACGCTGCTTGTGCTGTATCAAGATCTCAGAGAATAGGTGTTTTAGCAACTATGACCCACAGCGGATACACTGCTCGTATGGCGGCCAGGTATCGGCCAGCATCAAAAATAATTGCACTGACACCATTTAAAAAAACATGCCGAAAGCTTGCAATTGTCTGGGGAGTCAGCCCTGCATTAGTTAGGGATTATAAGTCTGCTGATGAAATACCTGAGGTTGCTAATGAAGAACTTCAAAAGCTTGGACTGATTAAAAAAGGAGAAAGCTTTGTTGTTACAGGGGGGGTTCCGGTTGGCATATCAGGAACGACAAACTATCTTACTGTCTTAACAGGCACCTAGTTCTTTTTTGACTCTATCAGCCGTCCCAATTTAGCGCAAACATAAGGGACGCCCCTACGGTCTGGGGGATGAAGATCTTTGCATTCATCATCACAAACAAAATAGTTTTCCTCAAGGTTTTTCTTTCCATTTAAATCGTAGTAATTCCACTTTCCTGTCTGAAATCCTAGCTCATATTTTCCTTCGTATTTCTTTTTCCCATTAGGATGAAAACCATCCCAGTTTCCATGCGCTTTCCCCTTTTTATATTCCCCAGAAAACTTTTTATTTCCTTTTTTGTCCCAGCCTGTCCATAAGCCTGAACGGAATCCGTTTTTAAGTGGCCCCTGTTCTCTTTTTTCCCCGCTTCTGTAGCGTATAAATCCTGGACCATTATAGACTTTTTGGTTATACAAAAAACCGATAATGGATGTATTGTAGTTATCTGCGGTTATGTATTGGCCTGATCTATCGTAAAGAACTTCCTCCATATCTACTGGTGTTTTTGATGAACAGGCAACAAAGGCAAAGACAAGCAGAGTAATTGATTTATTCATTAAAATCTCACAATAATTATCAAAATCTAATATGTGGCGTTGATATTTACAAAAAAACAGAAGCAGTTAAGGAAAGAAACTGACTGCTTACTCTACTATTATTTCATCGGAAAAAACCCATGTTTTACCGCCCGAACCGGGATGCCATTCGGGGCATTTTTTCCGATTAATCGCCTTTACTCTCACATATCTTGCAGAAACGTTTAGGTTTTCACTTTCGCATTCAACTCTGTTTGCAGCGCCCCCCCTTTTTCCATCAGCAATTTGAATTTCAATCTGTTTTTTATAAGAGTTTCCATCATCTGAAAATGATACCATAACGCGAGTGGGTAAAAATATCCACGAACCATGTGACTCAAGGAACCCCATGGATACTCTCGAAAGACTTTCAACTTTAGATAGATCAATTGTCACATCCATGTCATCTTCATGCCAACCTTGCCAGTAATTATCGTTGTGTGCTATAGAACCCGTAAGTCCATCCACAAGGGTTAAGGGACCAGATCCAGTGTACCTGTCGCTATACTGAGAATTGTATTCCACCTTTTTGCCAATTGCTTTACTAAAAAATATTGTCTTCTTTGAAGTTTTTCCTTTTGGTATCCCATCGATGAACATTAAAGCCTTTACCACAGTTCTTTGATTAATTTTTATTGGGTTATGGTAGGTTAGAGAGTTTATTGTAGGCTCAGAACCATTCGTTGTATACTTTATTACCTCTCCTGGCTTTTCAGATAACAAGGAAATTCTATGCTCCTTTTCGTTACTACTGGGGTCTACATTTATAGTTACAGCATACGACCCTGGTGCGTGGACCCAGCCTAAATTATCAAACCTTTTCTTTAGCGAATGAAGCCTTTTATAAAAATCTTCATAAGGTTTTTTACCTGGTCCAGACCATAAAACTTCAGACAAGGCTGTCATCCGAGGCAACACTCGATACTGTGCACGGTCTGGTGTTTGCACATATTCAGTCCATAAATTACCTTGAGCACCAAGAATATGTTTCTTTTCTGACTTTGACAGCTCTGGGGGGATGGGGTCAAATGAATAAACCTTTTTTAGCGTTGTATAACCTCCAAAGGCTGCGGGAGAACTTTCAGGATCTGCTTGATAATAGTCAAAGTAGCAATGGGATGTTGGGCACATTATCACATCGTGGCCGGCCTTCGCAGACTCGATACCACCTTTCATTCCTCTCCAACTCATTACTGTTGCAGTTTTTGCAAGACCCCCTTCTAGAATTTCGTCCCACCCAACCAATTTTTTTTCTTTAGAAAGTATAAACTTTTCAATTCTTTTTATAAACCAGCTTTGTAATTCATGCTCATCTGCCAACCCTTCATCCAAAATCCTTTTCTGGCACTTTGGGCAAGATTCCCAGATTTCTTTATGGGCCTCATCCCCCCCTATGTGTACATAGGGTCCGGGGAAAAGATCTATTACTTCTTCGAGCACATTTTGTAAAAACTCAAAAACATCCTCATTTCCAGCACAAAAAATATCTATGTTTGGCCAATAAGAACCTGGGTTTACAGGTATAAACTCACCCTTACATGACAAATCTGGATAAGCAGCAAAAACCTCAGAAGTATGGCCAGGCATTTCAATTTCAGGTATAACCATAATGCTTTTACTGGCAGCATAATCAACAACTTCTCTTATTTCTTCTTTTGTGTAATAGCCACCATAGGTTGCTTCTTCGTTCTCCTTTATTGGGGATTGCTCTTTCCAGGGCTCACTCGTTCTGTCAACCCTCCAAGCTGACTTTTCAGCGAGCAGGGGGTATTTATCAATCTCAATTCTCCACCCGTTGTCATCGGTCAGGTGCCAATGAAAGACGTTCATTTTGTGCAGGGCAATCATGTCAATATATGTTTTGATGAAATCAATATCAAAAAAGTGCCTTGAAACATCAAGGTGCATTCCTCTGTACCCAAACTCTGGCTCATCGATGATTTCCAGGCAGGGTATTGATGTAGACATTAGATCTTTTTCGTTTTCTAGTTCAGGATCACAAATCTGACGAAATGTTTGATATCCGTAAAACAACCCTGCATATGATAAAGAATTAATTTCCACCGAGTTGTCTCTATCAATGGAAAGACGGTACCCTTCTTCACCAAGGTCTAAATCTTTATCAATCTTTATAAAAAAAGAGTTTGGTGTCCGATGATTATTTATCCTGATTGGGAGTTGATTGACTGGAGTCAAAAATCTTTTAACTATATCAGCTATGGCAGCCTCAGCATCATTTCCTGATGCCAACAAAATTTCATCAATTTGTCTTAAATCTAGAAAGCCTTCCTTCAATGTGGTCTCTAATGGATTAGGTATTACGTTTATCTTTGACATGTTTAATTCTTCTCTTTTATTTGTACAGCTAAAAAGTATTAAAGAAAACCCAATTAGGTATACTGAAACATTTTGCATGGGTGTATACCTTACCATAAGCCCAAATCTTTCACTTTAACAATACTACTTTTATAGTCTTAAAGATGTGTGTTGAAGACATAGAAAAATAGTAAACCCCAGAAGGAAGATCTAAACCAAAACTATTTTGGCCATCCCAAGAAAACAAATGATTTCCGGCCTGAGTTTCAATATTGTTTTTACTATAAACTGTTCTTCCATAAATATCAAAAAGACTGATGTTTATTGTTGAATTGATGCTAGTCTGGTAGCTAATAGCGACAGAAGAGTTGAAAGGGTTGGGGTAGGCGCTATTGATCTTTATCATTTGATCAGTGCTTGTATCCTGGTCTTTTGTTTTAAGTTCTACTGATGTGGCTGGGGTAACTCTAAGCGCATCAAAAACAACGTAGTCACCAGATGACCCATTTAGAACAAGGTCTCTTAAAATAACAGCAATGCTTTCATCGTTTTCTAGGGTGACAGTATTTATAGTGATAAAGTCATTCTCTCCATTGCTCTGATTAACCATAACATCATTTCTTGAGCTTGTGCCGCTGCCATCTTTTATATACACCTCATATATTGCGCCAGTGGTTGCGTTTATTCCTGAGGGTATAAATACTTCAACATTGTATTCAGTGTTGTCTTCAACCACAGGTACCCAGATAGCAGAGTGCCTACTCTGGTTTGAGTTGGTTGTAGCTGGAGCCAACCAGGAGTCATCGTTAAACCCCTGTCCGGAATATGTCCAGTCAGGACCTCGAAACCTCTCGAATCCATTGTCCCCATCATCGATGAGAGACTCAGACAACCAGAGCCATTCACTTCTGTTTCCTCGGAACTCTTCAATGGGGTCTGTAAAGCTTCCCCACCAGCCAAACGGATCTACAACGTATGGTTCATTAGAATCAAAAAACCAATTACCTTTGCGTACTTCAAAGTGCAAGTGTGTGCTTGTTGCACAACCAGTATCACCAGCATATCCTAAAGTATCACCAACCTCAACGGTCTGACCAACCTCAACTTCAAGCGGCGATGTCATATGAAGGTAAACCGTAAAGTAATCATTTCCGTGTGCAATTATTATAGTTCCCTGTTCCCCATTGGGTTCAATTCCGCCTGGACAAGGGTCGGCAGCTGGTGAAAAGGAAGCCCAAAGAACATACCCCTCCGCAGGGGCCAATATAGGCGTGTTAAATGGCATAAAGTAATCTGTGCCTGGATGTCCATCATAGCAAGAGATTCCGTTCAGACAGTCACTAGCTATTATATCGTCGTTAAATTCATAACCATCAAACCTCAAGAACAGGTTGTCGGCTACATTTGTGTAGGGATGGTGGTGGTCAACACAAGCAGACGATGGGTACTGTTCGAAATTTGGAGCTTCGAATGGTCTTATCTCTAAAAACGGTGCCTGAGCTATTAAAACACCAGAACATAGGATAAAGAGTAAATTAATTAACGACTCGATGGATAATTTTTTCATTGAGGTATAACTTCTATGTAAATATACACCCTTCATCGTCATGAATCGAGACCCAATAAAGGAAAAGACCATGTTAAAAAAAATCTTTAGCTATCAAATTGTTTTATGTGTGTTTTCTACTTTAGCGTTTGCAGTTGAAATGGATACATCTTACTCCGTTAAATGGAGCAACACTCCGTGGGGAGGTGGGGGGCTTATTCCGGCTGGACCGCCGTGGAACATGGTAGGTCCTTTTGATTTTGATGGGGATGGCTTTGGAGACTTTGTCGTTTCGAGCTCCTATGCAGGTGAGTTTTGTAATGGTGTCTATCACTATGAGGCTGCAGGCAATGACTCATTAGAGTTAAAGTGGGTTTATACTTTTTACGATCTCAGTTGCTCTTACGATGCATATTCCAGTGTTGCAGTGGGGGATATCGATGGAGACGGGAACCAAGAAATCTTATCGCTAGTAGACACAAGCCCTGGTATATCTGGCCAAAAAGGATTTCAAGTGTTTGAGTGGAGCCCAGACTCTTTATCGTTTCTCTCTCAGCCAACATATACTTGGGACATGGGACTAGATAGCGTTTGGGAAGCGAGCCAAATATATGTTGAAGACTTAGACAATGATTCAAAAGAAGAGATAATTGTTTCTGTAATGGACGGCCCATGGTCTCAGCTTGGCCTAGGGGGAACAAGCAGGTTGATGATATTTGAACTCGAATCTGCTACAGATGATTCAGCAATTTTTAATATAGAGTATATAGATGAGGTTTGGTCTAACTGGAGCGGATATAATATATCCGTCGGAGACTTAGACAACGATGGGCTCAAAGAGATTTATACAGTTGGGTATGAATACTTCCACCTTATTATCCATGAGAGCACCGGCGAAGACGAATACGCATATCAAACCGACTTCTATATTTCCTCAGAATTGAATGAAAGAGCAAATCAGGGAATTGTTGTTACTGACATAGATGCCAACGGTGAAAACGAGATGATATGTTTAACTTCCGGCGTTAACTCTCTAGCCGGTGAGCTTTTAACTCCGGGCAGCTTTTTTATAGCTAGTGGAGTTGGAGATGTAAGCAGCCTATCATATTCCAACTTTAACCTATTTTCAAGTTACGATGGTGGGTTGAGGCAAGTTGCTGTTGGCGACGCAGATGGAGATGGGAGTCTAAACATATATCTTGCTGGCCACTATGATGAAGCTGTTTATGATTGGGAGTACGGAGGGGGAGACCCAATGGACCCAAATAACTATGTAGAAAAAGCGATATTTATGGATGACACAACCGATAACTTCACACCTGGAAACGATCAGGGTAGAGTCAGGGTTGCTAAGCTGTTCACTGGAGACATCGACAACGATGGGAGCGGTGATATTGTTTTTACCTCAGCAAGTTTTGCAGCTGACAAACCTCATTTATATATGATTGAACACAGTGGTACACTTGAAGCGTCTGAAGAGAGCCCATCTATACCAAACAAAATTTCTATTAGCCAGAATTATCCAAATCCATTCAATCCAGAGACCAGGTTTCAATATAATATACCTGTAGATGGGATAGTATCAATTAAGGTGTATGATATATTAGGGAAGAAAATAAAAACCCTGGTTAACCAGTGGAAATCAGCCGGCGTACATAATGAAATATGGAGTGGGCAAAACGATAATAACCAAATGGTTTCAAGTGGAGTTTATTTTTATCAAGTAAAAGTTGGAGATGAGCAAATCACAAAAAAAATGATTCTTTCTAAGTAAAAACGGCCAAAAGTTCTTTTAGGTTGTCAGCGTTCATGGTCCCCTCCTGATACTATAAAAAACATAATGAGAAATACAAAACTTATTACTTTGTACCTTTTTCTTTCTTTGTCTTGCGTGGACCAAGTAAGACTTGATAATTCATTTATTATTGCAACCTATGACGATGTCAAAGATTGGGATCCCGCAACCGCCTTTTCGCTAGAGGTTCTTCCAATGTCCAATATTTATGAACCACTGTTGTGGTATGATGCTAGCACCGATTCTGGGCAGTTTTTTCCTGGTCTTGCAGTTTCCTATTCAAAAAGCTCCGATGGTTTGATTTGGGAATTCATACTCAGGGAAGGTGTTTCATTTCACGATGGAAGTTCTTTCGACTCTGAGACCGTCAAGTTTGTAGTTGATAGAAATAAAACAATGAATGGGGGAGCCAGTTATATTTGGTCAGCGGTTGATAGCGTACTTACAGATGGACCACAAAAAGTGCGTTTCAAGCTATCTTTTCCTGCGCCCTTAGATAAAATAGTTAGCTCGCAGTATGGAGCATGGATGTATTCACCAAACATGGTCACCTTATCTCAAGAGGAAAAGGGTCACGGGTATGCAATTGGGACAGGGCCATATCGCTTTAAGGAGTGGATAAAAAACAAGCACATAGTCTTAGAAAAAAACACCAACTACTGGCGCAAGTGGGAAAAGGGGAATCACTTTGAATCTGTAATTATAAAAGTTGTTTCAGAGGCCTCAACTCGATTACAAATGATTGAAGGTGGCATGGTTGACTATGCCTTATTGGTACCAGTTCAATTGCTTGAAAGACTAGACTCGAACCCTTTAGTCACTGTATCATATAGACCATCTTGGATTAACCACTTTTATTTACTTAACACTAAAAAACATCCGACCGATAATATTTGGGTAAGAAGAGCAATTGCAGCATCGATGGATCGAGAAGCTATTGCAAAATATGTTTATCGCGATTCTGGTACAGAGGCTGCTGGCATTGTACCAAAAAACATGCCGCTGTTTTCACCTCCGGATAGTTTAATACCTTTTAATCTGGAAACAGCTTCTGACTTTTTAGTGAGATCAGGATTTAAAAACGAACAAGACAGGCTTGATATATCTTATGTTTCTACATCTGAAGAGTATAGGCTTACTTCATTTCACTTAATGGATAATCTAAGAAAAATAGGACTTGGGCTAGATCTAAAACCTGGGATTTGGTCAATGAACTGGGATAAAGCCAGACAAATAAAAACTTCTCCCAATATTATTTCCATGGCCTGGTGGCCAACGCTTTCATCTCCATCTGACTGGTTCTTTGGACTGTACCACACTGAAGAGTTTCCACTTTTTAATCTTTCCTATTACAGCAACTCGGTTGTTGATTCATTAATTAATGAGGGATGGAAAAACGAAGCAAACAATCCTGAAATTTCAAAAAAAATATATACACAAGTTCAAAATATTCTGATCGGCGATTGTGTTGTTGTGCCAACGGTTGATATTAACGTTCAATCTGTTTACAGGAGTGATATTTCCGGCTTTAAGGACAACCCGGCTTATTCAACTTTATTAGTATACCACCTTAGCAGGATAAATGATTAGGTACTATTGCAACAAACTTTTTTCAATGGTGATTGTACTTCTTGTTGTAACCACTATTACGTTTTTTGTTTCTCGGTTACTACCAGGCGATCCAACTTCTCTCTGGGTTGGCGATCATCCAACTAAAGAGCAGCTTAAAACTGCAAAAAAAGATCTTGGCTTTGATAGGCCAATATATGAACAGTATAAATCTTACATGATTGGTTTGTTAAAGTTAGACCTCGGCATCTCTCTTAGAACCCGGCAGCCCGTATTGGAGGAAATAGGAAAAAGGTTTTTTGCTACTTTTGAACTGGTTTTTGTTTCCATGTTTTTTGCTGTTTCTTTCGGCTTTTTGTTAGGTCTTTTTTCTGCGATCAAACAAAACTCAGGTTATGATAAACTAATCAGCGGCATTGGCTATATTGGGCTCTCTTTTCCACTGTTTTGGTTGGGCATGATACTACAGCTCATATTTTTTGGTTTTCTTAAATGGTTTCCTCTGCATGGAAGAAGTTCAGGATTTGAGGGGGTCGACCTTGACTCTTTTGCAAAAACAGGTATCCTACTACTAGACTCTTTATTGGTAGGCAATTTTGGGCTTTTTGCTAATGCCCTAATGCACATTACTTTGCCAGCTCTTACGATGGTTTTTGGAGTTTTTGGCCTTATACTCCGAACAACAAGATCATCAATCATTGAGACCAGTCAAGAGCCCTTTTTTAAAACCTACCTGGCCTATGGAGTTAGTAGAAAAAAAACTATCTGGTTTACGGCTTTTAAAAACACTCTTATACCAGTCACTACGGTATCTGGGCTTAGTTTTGGTCTATTGCTTGGAGGAACATTTCTGGTTGAATCAATATTCGACTGGCCTGGGTTGGGTCAGTTTAGTGTAATGTCTATCCTGTCTAATGATTTTCCAGCAATTATGGGTGTCACTTTATTATATACAACCACCTATGTTTTAATTAACTTTTTGATAGACCTTCTTTATCCATTGATTGATCCTCGAATCAGGAAAATTAATGTTTAGACTGCTTTCAAAAATGTATATGAAAAAAGCCTCTGGTACTGCTTTTACATTTATCCTGTTCGTAGCCCTTTCTTCTGTGCTAGTTCAGTTTGTTTCTCCATACGCAGATGATCTTAGAGGCGCTGTTCATTTAGAAAGTGGAGGCCAGCACCCATCTTTAAAACATTGGTTTGGAACCGATGCTGCTGGACGAGACCTTTTTACCTTGACTATTTATGCAGGGCTTTCTTCTTTAAAAGTTGCAATTGCTGTGGTGTTGCTATCTGTTTTCATTGGTGTTCCCATTGGAATGTTTTCAGGTGCCTCCAGCAAAAAAACTGATGAGGTTCTGATGAGAATCGTGGATGGGTTTCTTGCCTTTCCTCCCCTAATGTTGCCGCTTATAATAACCTCAGTTCTAGGACCATCTCTCAACAATGTTATTATTGGAATTTCAATGTCTTGGTTTCCCTGGTATGTCCGTATTGCGAGATCGCAGGCCATGATAATTTTATCTTCTGGATATGTATCTGTCTCAAAAAGTATGGGTGCTGGAAAGTTGCATATCATCAAAAATCATATCTTCCCAAATAGCATAGGTCCTTTCCTTGTTCAAGGAACTATAGATGCGGGGTATGCAATTTTAACAGCTGCAGGACTATCGTTTATTGGGCTTGGAGCAAGGCATCCCGAGGTTGAATGGGGGTTGCTGCTTACCCAATCACGCGCACAATTCCTTAATCACTGGTGGGAGGTGTTCTTCCCTGGGCTGTTTATAATTTTTACCGTTATATCATTTAATATTATTGGTGATGAGCTACGAATTTTGACCAACCCAAAAGAGAGGCAATAGGCTTGGAAAACACGTTATTAAATGTTTCCAATCTCACGGTCAAGTCAACGGTGAATGGAATTACTAGCAAAATCCTTAATGATGTTAACATAACTGTTAACAAAGGAGAGGTGGTTGGGTTGGTTGGTAAAACAGGTAGTGGAAAAAGTATGTTGGGGTGGGCAGTCATTGATCTCTTGCCAAGGCTGTGTTATGTATCGAGCGGTTCTATTTTGTACGATAAGATTCCAATAACAGAAATTTCAAACTTTCGAGGTAGGAAAACGACCATGGTTTTCCAGGACCCAATGCAGTCCCTTAATCCATTACAAACTATTGGAACCCAAGTAGCTATACTATCTAATAATCTGTCTTCAGATAAATCAGATCGCTTACAACAACAAGTCTTTAAATGGTTTTCAAGGGTCATGCTAAACAATATACCCGATATATTAAACCGGTACCCCCACCAACTTTCTGGCGGGCAAATGCAAAGAGTAATGATTGCGATTTCTATGTTGACCGAGCCAGAGTTCATTATTGCTGATGAAATCACCACTGGACTAGACGCAAAAACGAAATTGGAGACAATGAATCTGCTCCAGGATATCCAAAAAGATCAAGGGGTGTCGATTTTGCTTATTTCTCATGATAGTTCGGTAATAAATCGTTATTGCAATCGAGTTATCGCAATTGATTCAGGAGAAATTGTCAAAACCAAAGGAGATGGCAGTCCAGTCTTGGATCATAAGCATGCGCGGTTATTTCGGGCAGAGGATATTAAAGATGATAGGAGTGACCCAGGATCATCAGCAGACACAAAAAGGAAAAAAGTTTTAAGTATCAAAAGATTTTGCAAGTCATATTCTAATTCAGGTCAATCTAAAAAAGTGTTAAATGGTGTCTCTTTGAACCTTTTTAGGGGTGAAACACTGGGGATTATTGGAGAATCTGGTAGCGGGAAAAGCACCCTAGCTAAGATGGTTTTGAATATTTTAAGCCGTGATGAGGGTGAACTGGAATTAATTGCTTCAAACGAGAGAATAAAAAACCTTACAATGCCAAATAAAAACATTGGGGCTGTGCTTCAGGACAGTTCGGGGTCTTTAAATCCAAGAATGAATATCCAGCAAATATTATCAGAGCCTTTAAAAATCTTAGGATATTCTGAAAAGGGTGAAATAAAATCAAAAACCATTAGAGCAATTAATGAAATAGGATTAGATCAAGGCTTTCTAGATAGATACCCCCACACTCTTTCAGGGGGACAAAGACAGAGAGTGTCCATAGCAAGGGCGATGATGCTGGAACCCAGTGTGCTTATTCTTGATGAGCCTACATCAGCTCTTGATACAGCAACCAAAAAGAAAATATTGCACTTACTTAAATCATTACAAAACAAGCAAAAAACATCATATCTTTTCATATCCCACGATCTGCATGTTATATCAGAAATAGCAAACGAGGTATCAGTGTTGTTTCGTGGGGAAATAATAGAAACTGGAACTATTGAAAAAATTATGAGCAACCCAAAACAAGACTATACTAAAAAGTTAGTAGACTCTCATCGCTACAATAGCGTATTCTAAAACCAAAAGATAAAGTAAAAATGAAAGACCAGATGATTATCGCTTCAATTCAGATGTATTCTACCGGTGACAAAGAAAGAAATCTTCAAACCATGGAGAAATATCTCGAGCATATAAATAAAGCCTTTCCAAATATTAAAATGGTGGTGTTCCCTGAGCTTGCAGCTCATGGGTCCATTTCAAATATGCGCAAAGAGGCAGAAGCTATTCCTGGAGAGCTAACATCGATTTTCTCTAATATGGCAAACAAATACAATCTTTGGTTGATACCTGGAAGCATCTACGAAAAATCAGATAACGAGATATTTAACACCACCCCAGTGTTTTCTTCAAACGGTGACTTGCTTGGAAAGTATCGAAAGCGATACCCTTGGAGACCCAGCGAAAAAACCACGCCTGGAGGAACCCACTTCACATTCGATGTAGATGGATTTGGAACTGTTGGAGTCATGATATGTTATGATATATGGTTTCCAGAAGTTGCTCGTGATCTAGTTCATAATGGCGCAGAGGTCATTGTTGTTCCAACAATGACAACTACTGGAGACAGGCCACAAGAAAAAATAATTGCCCAATCGACTGCAATTACACATCAAGCCTATGTGGTCTCCTGCAACGGAGTGGGACGAGGTGGTGTAGGGGGGTCGCTTATTGTAGACCCAGAGGGAATCGTGCTGCAAGAGAGCGGTGAAGGTCCGTACATGCAAACCGCTTTGATTGACTTCGAAAGAGTCCGTTATATTAGAGAAAAAGGAACTTCTGGAGTAACAACACCATTAAAAGACTTTCGAAAAAACAAACAAAAATTTTCTGTTTATAAAGACAAGGATTAAAGATGCTCGACTTACATGGATACATTGACTTTATTTTATCAAACTCAGCACTAAAAGGCTTGTCTCTCATAGTGCTTTCTATTGTTTCAGCAAAGTTTGTGGATATGGTATTTACATTCATTTTCAAAAGATTAGTCAGTTCAACAAAAACGACTCTTGATGACAGAATACTTCAATTACTCCATAAGCCTATCTTCTATTCTATATTGTTTATCGGGTTTATACTGTCTATTAAAACAATACACCTGCCTGATTACATTGAATTTGGTTTCATTGGGCTCTTAAAAACCGTTACAATTATTATCTGGTTATTCGTTGTATCAAAAATACTAGTGATGTCTATGGACTGGGCATCAAGACAAACAGCTTCAAATAAAATTTTACAAAAGAACACCCTTCCGCTTTTTAATAACCTTGGAAAAATTGCAATAGGCCTTTTTGGAATCTATTTCATTTTTCTAAGCTGGGATATTAATATAAACGGGATTTTGGCATCTGCAGGGGTTTTGGGTGTTGTCCTTGGCTTAGCAGCAAAGGATACGGTTTCCAACTTTTTCGCGGGAATATTTCTTATGGCCGATGCTCCGTTCAAAGAAGGTGACTACATTCTATTGGATACTGGAGAAAGGGGGTATGTAAAAAAAATGGGCTTGAGGTCTACAAGATTTATGACCCGAGACGACATAGAAATTACTATACCTAATTCAGTAATTGCTGCGTCAAAAATAGTGAATGAAAGCGGTGGTCCTGGAGAAATAGAGAGAGTAAGAATTACGCTAACCGTAGCGTATGATTCCGACTTAGATGAAGTAAAAAATTTATTGATTACAATTGCCAAAAAAGAAAAAAATGTTTTAAAAGAACCAGAGCCGAGGGTTCGCTTTAGAGAGTTTGCAGATCATGGATTAAGGTTGCAATTACTGTTTTGGATACACAATCCTGAAATTAGAGGGAAAACAGTTGATGCAGTTAACTCAGAGATTTATAAAGAAATTTCTACAAGAAAAATTTCTATTCCTTACCCCACAATGAACGTTCATGTTTCAAAGGATTCAATCTAAAACCATTTACTAAACAACAAGCGTTACACATTGATTTCACTCACGCCTGACCGAGTGGCGTAATGATTCCACCCTCTCAGAGTTAGTTGTACATTTGTATGTGTAGAGTCCTCAACTTTATCTTTACCTGAATACAACTGGATCAATACAGTCTTTCTTGAATTTTCTGATTCGTTTGCTTTTGAACCATGTAATGAACAACAATGAAAAAACAGAACGTCGCCCGGATCGGTATCCACTGCGCATGCTGATTCTAAATCATGACTTCCATGAATATCTTTCACATATGAATGTCCGTCTGAACCTTTTATTCGACCCATTTTGTGAGAGCCTTTCACTAATCTTATTCTC
>LUMI01000622.1_pt1 | contig 15270 bp, 21 predicted proteins | sample 729681 | NCBI WGS metagenome assembly LUMI01 (sample SAMN03860267, study PRJNA289734) | marine metagenome | biome: seawater column; feature: ocean; material: water; isolation source: Red Sea water column Station 34 - depth 10m | place: Saudi Arabia: Red Sea | collected 2011-10-15 | depth 10 m
TATATTTCTAAATACGGGAGATTAGCTCAGTCCGGCAGAGCACTTGCTCGACACGCAAGGGGTCACAAGTTCAAATCTTGTATCTCCCACAAATTATTCGTTTTCCTTATTTATTACAAAATTAACGTAAGGTGTATTTAATCCAAGGATCTTTTGTTGTTCATAATCAAACTTCTCTGCAAAACCTGCAATGTAATAATGTTCATTTAAATTTTCATCACCTTCTGTAAATGCATTTAATGCATTATCTCTTCTTTTCCAATATGACTTTTTAAATTCTGGATTGCCCTCATAGAAAAGTGGATTGTATGTAATATTTGAATTTTCTTTTGGAATTAATTCATCGCAAACGCCTTTATATTCGTCACCTATTTGCACTTCATATCCACCCAGTTCATATTTATATGCTTTTATGACGCAGAATTTATGATATTTGTATTCAATAGAGTTCCAGATTGACTCCACATGGGAGGTGTCTATAAATTCATAATTCTTATTTTCTTTAAATACAATGTTTAATAAATACAAAGCATCAAAGTAATTAATATACAATTTTTGATTATTTTCAGATGAGTAGTAATTTTCTTCCATATCGTATACATTAATAATTTTAAGTCGTAAGTAGTTTAAGAAGTAAGTCTAAATATACGTATATAATTTGGATATGAGTAGACAGATCTACTTAAAACAGAAAAATATTATGACTTAGTTGGTAGCTTAACTTACATCACAACTATATCGCTTGCATATTTTTCTGTTGAGAATAAAACAATGATAGATTCAATAATTTATTTCTACGTTATGGTCTGGGCTTTAAGACTTGGCATCTATTTATTTAGACGAGTCAGAAATGTTGGCAAAGATGTACGGTTTGAAAAAGCAAAAAGACATTTTTTCTGGTTTTTACAATACTGGATGGGACAAGCACTCTGGGTATCGCTAACTGCATGCGCAGCAATTATTGCTATCTTATCTCCTGAAGAAGACACACTACCAGTGTTAGCAATGGTTGGTATGGCACTGTGGCTCTCTGGATTTGCTATTGAATCTATATCTGACTATCAAAAACGAGTGTTTAGAAAAGAAAACAATCCTAGTAAATCCTTTATTCATACAGGTCTTTGGGCGAGATCAAGGCATCCTAATTATTTTGGCGAGATAACACTTTGGACTGGCATTGCTGTTATTGCTTTGAATACATTAAATGGTATTGAATACGTAACACTTATATCACCAGTATTTGTGTACATTTTATTAACCCGTATGAGTGGTGTAAATTTACTCGAACGAATTGCTGATGAGAGGTATGGACATTTAGAAGAGTATCAACGTTATAAAAGGAATACTCCTGTACTAGTTCCTAAACTTTCTAAAGATAAAATATAAACCAATTCCAATAGCAATTAATTGATAATAGGGTAGTGAGTCATATCTGATTAAAAAGTTGTACCCTATACCAATAATTCCTAAACCTACTGCAAGCTTCTGCCAATTTTTCATTTATAAACTATCTAATTTTTCAAGTAGAACATCTTTTTCCCCAGGAAGCATATCGACTGTATGACTGCTATTAGGATAATTTCCTGAATCCACATCATCTTTAAAACCTTTTATGGCTTTTGATCTTTCTTCATTTAATTTATCTTTTATTTTTTGACCATCTCCCCATGATTTTGCATGCCGTGGCATTTTAATGCCAGCAGTTTCGCCACAAATATCCTCAAAAAATAAAAACATTACATCTCCACCTGAACCAGAGCCAAGTGAGTTTATAACTAGGGATGTGTGTTTTTTAATTTCATTTAATGCATCTTCAGCTACACACTCTACTTCTGCACCAAATGCTCCTGCATCTTCCAGCCTTTTCATATTTTTAAGTATCTCTATAGCTTCATCTGCAGTTTTACCTACAGTTCTAATACCACCATATTTTGTTGCCATTGAAGGAACCATTCCGACATGACCTTGTACCTGCATGCCTTCTTTTGCTAACATCTCTACAACATCAAAACTTCTTGGTGTGAGTACTGAATCAGCTCCCGCCATCATTACATCAAAAGCACCTCGAAGTATTTCTTCATTTGTAATAAACCTTCCAGCAAAAAGAGCTGCTGTAATAAATGTGTTTGGCGCTCCTTTTCTAACATCCTGATACCAATCACTTCCTGTAATAATCATGTCTATATCTTCGTTGGATATTATTTCAGCTTCTTCTTGATTGGCAGCTGTAACTTGTGTCATTTTTATATTATTTATTTTATTTTCTAATATGTCACCAACTGTTATATTTCTTTCAACCTGTTCATGACCAAAGGTGTAGATACGTTTCATTTAAATAAGTATAAATGTATTTTTAGCAATTAAAATTAATAAAGAAGCAACTGTATCTCCAAAAAGCAATAAAAAATATCAAAAAAATCGCTCCAAAAATTATTTTGTAATTGTTTAAGATGAAATTTTCATAACTGTTTATATACTCTTTGTTTTGTATTTTTGAAATACCATTTGTAAAGTAAACAATTATCAATGCTGTAATTATAAGTACGTAAATCATTGTAAAAATTTGAAATTCATAATCTAACTTTATTGTTTTTTCTTATTTATTTAAAATCAATAAATTTAGAGATTTGTGATTTAGAATAAATAAAAGATATTAGTTTTAATATTATTAAGGAACGCTTTATGGGACATTTATTTGCTTCTATAGCAAAGTATATTCAAGGTTTGTTAAGTAGATCTGGAGATTCAAAACAAAATGAGTCTTCTTCAATAATTATTCAAATATTGATAATAAGTGTTTTTGCCATTCCTTATGCATTTGTACAATTACCACCTGATGTAACTGTAGTGCAATTAATTTCTGCATTCGTAGTCTTTCTACTGATCGTAATTTTTGCTCTTAGAGTATTAAAATACTTTAAAATTTTATAAATCTATTTAATAGCTAAAGGATCTCCGTACTCCCAAGTGACACTACCACCTCTATCTAAATTTTCTATTAGCTCCATGTCAACTTCATCAATAGTAAAAGTTAAATCAAAATTATCTTTCATTCGATCAATTTGTATACTTTTAGGCAAAATTGCATAACCAAGTTGCAGTGCCCACTTAAGTAATATTTGAGCTTCACTGACGTTATATTTGACAGCTAATTTTTTAAATGGTGAGTTTGCATCTTCACTATCTTTATACATCTGGTCAGTTTTTAAACTATTCTCACCATCCTTATGACGCCATGTAGATAGTGGCACAAGACTACTGTATGCAATAATATCAATGTCATTGTCTTGAAGATAAGAAACAAGTTCTGGCTTTTGGGACCAAGGGTGTAGCTCTATCTGATTTGCAGCAGGTAGTGGATAGCCTTTATCATTTAATTCCTCAAGATGATTAATACCCCAGTTAGATACACCAATATTTTTGATTTTTCCCATCTCTTGTTGAGATAATAATGTTTCCCACTGTTCTAACCTTTTACCTTTTGCATGTGGCGAGTGAATTAAATATAAATCTACATATTCTAGGTCAAGATTCCTTAGACTTTTTTCTAGTGACTTGATAGTACCTTCATTATTTTTCACCCTATCAACTTTTAACAAGCCACCGGGCCAAAGTTTTGTAGTTATAGTTATATCACTTCGGTTAAGATCTGTATCAGTAAATATTCTGTTTAATGCTCTGCCTACGCCATCTTCATTTCTGTAAACTGCAGCTGTATCTATATGTCTGTATCCGTAATCAATAGCAGCATATGTCATCTCTTCAGCTTCTTCAGAATTCATATTGTAGGTACCTAGACCAATTCGAGGCACTATGTTATTTGAGCTTTTCTCCATAATTAATACAACAAATATAACAGACCAAAAAATAATGGTATGAGAAGAGCAAAACTTAAAAGTAGTATTTTCTTTGGTTCCATTATTTAATATTACATTTGGTTTAGAACAAAATTTCTTAATGCTAAATAAATTAATGATAACCAAAACACTTTTTCTAATCTTTTTGTGACCCAGAGTCGGTCATACTTGTAGTAAAAACCAAAGAATAGTAAAAATTTGTTTAACATTAATAAGCCTAAATTACTGTATATGCAAAAAAGAGTCCAGTTTCCCGAACTCTTTTTTTGAGGTAACAGGCTTATTACCTAATACCACCATACACGTCTAAAAATATAAATAAATATTAAATATGCTTATTTACGTAAATCGAAATATGGCATAAACACTTGAAGAACTCTTCCTATTGACAAAACAATTATTATTGATGCAATACCAATTTTTCCACCTAAAAGAAATCCAATAGAAAATGCTACAAACTCTAGAAGGGTTCTCGCAGTTCCAATTTTTAATCCAAGTTTTTCAAGACCAACCATAATACCGTCTCTTGGACCTGCGCCTAAATCACCACCGACATATATTGCAGTCCCAAGACCTATTAAAGTAATTCCGGTAATTAGATATATTATTTGAATCACTAATGATTGAGCATCTGGAATTATATTAATAATAAAGTCTGCTGTTAAACCAATCCAAAAAGCATCAAAGATAGTTGCAATACCGGGTTTTTGCTTCAGAGGTATCCACAATAGTAATGAAATCAAAGAAGTCATTATTCCAGCTTGACCATAGGTAATATTTATTGTTTTAGAAATTCCGTCATGCAGTACACCCCACGGACCTAAACCCAGATTTGCCATATAGTTAAAAGCAACACCAATACCAATCATTGTTATGCCTGTCACTGCTTGGATGTATCTACGAACTAATAAGGGCATATATCAATGTAACATTTTGTGCTAATTAGATTATTATTCAAATATAAATTATGGCAGATAAAGAAGTAACTGAGGCTAGACGACAGGCGCGTAAGAAAAAGCACATGCTAAAACGCAGAGGTCGACTCGATTGGAGAACTAATAGAACAGGTAAAAGAAAGTAATTATCTCTGTTCTTGTTCAAGTAATTTCTTTTTAGTTTTTATTCCACCCTTGCCACTGTACCCACCAAGTTTTCCATCTGTTCGAACAACTCTGTGACAAGGTATTGTTGGAGGGTAAGGATTCTTTCCACAGGCGTTAGCTACTGCTCTGGAACTTTTTGGTTTACCTATTGCAATTGCTAATTCTTTATAAGTTCTAGTTTCTCCGTATGGAATTTTGGCAATTTCTTTCCATACTTTAACTTGGAATTCTGTTCCAATTGATGTTAGATCTTCCATGACTTAACTCTATAATATTTTAATAATGAAAACAATTGGATTGATAGGTGGGATGTCTTACTCATCTACATTAATTTATTATGAACAACTCAATAAGCTATCAAATAATCATTTTGGTGATTTAACAACACCAAAAATCATCTTAAGCTCTGTGAATTTTTCTTACATTGAAAGTTTACAACACGATAGTAAGTGGTCAGAGCTAGGTTCTATTCTCAATAAAGAAGCAAAAACATTAGAAAACGCAGGTGCTGAAGTTCTTGCATTGTGTACTAATACAATGCACAAAGTATTTGATGAAATGATACAAAATATATCGATACCATCTATCCATATTGCAGAATCTACAGCTCAGCACATAACTAATGATGAGTATAAAAAACCAGCTCTTCTTGCAACTAAATTCACTATGGAAGAAGAGTTCTATGTCCAAAAATTAAAAGATTACGAACTTGACCCTGTAATACCTACTGACGAATCTAGAAACATACTTCATTCTGTAATCTATGAAGAACTTTGTTTTAATGTAACATCAGAAAAAAGTAAAAATAAGTTTTTAGATATAGTCCAAGAAGTTGAAAATGAAGGTGCAGACTCAGTTATTCTTGGATGTACGGAAGTGGGAATGTTGTTAAATAAAGACAATGTCTCATTACCGGTTTACGACACTGTTGAAGAACATTGTAAGAGTATATTTAATTCAATTTTGTAAAATACATTTATGAGTGATGCCTTAAAATTTTCAAAAAAGTTAATTATTTTTACAATAGTTTACAACCTATTAGAAGGCATCTTTGCTTTATATTTCGGCATTGGAGAAAATTCTACTACCTTACTAAGTTTCGGTTTAGATAGTTTTATAGAAATTTTTGCCTCAACCATTGCTCTTTTAGGTCTATCAACAAATGGCAAGTTATCTGAACAATCTGCTGAAAAATTTATTGCATACTCTTTTTTGTTATTAGTGTTTTTTATTATCTTTAAATCATCCTATGACTTGTTAAATAGTTATAAACCAGATCCATCATTTTATGGAATACTGATAGCTTTAGTTTCGATATTCGTTGAAGGCCCACTAGCTTATAAAAAATTACAAACTGGGAAAGCTTCAAACAATTCAGTAATTATTGCCGAGGCTAAAGAAACATTATTTTGTTTAAATCTATCTGTCTTGGTAATTGTTGGAGTAGGCGTAAATTACTTTACTGATTTATGGTACTTTGATCCAATAGCAGCATTACTAATGATTCCCTGGCTTCTGTATGAGTTTTCTCAACACAAGTGAGATATAAAATTTTGAGATAATTTTTGCTGTTATTTTTCTAGTTATTGTCATGCTTCGGTTTTTCTATATGAAAGATGCAAAAACACTACTTGGTGCACATGAAGAGATGCATAAAGGTCATTTATTCATAGCTAAAGCTACACATAGGCTTGTGTATTTTAGTTTAATTATGTTGCCAACAACTGGACTATTAATAGCTGGTATTTTTAATGCAGACATTCCAGGAATGGGTATTGCAATAGCCTTACATGAATTTTCAGCTTTTTTAAGCTACATTACTATTGGTATACATGTAGCTGCATCTCTGTATTCACGTTATAAAGGAGAAGGCGTTTGGAACGCAATGGTTCCTATATGGCAAGAGAATAAAAAAAATGAATCTAAAATTGTCTCTACATTAGAAACTATTGAAAACAAAGTCTATGACCAGATTGAAGACAAGTTAATAAAATAGTTAGTATCTATCTGTTTTTCCTTGGAATATTCTAGATAAAATACTTTGTTTGTCTCTTACTGGATTTCTCTTATTAACTCTCTCTGGTTTGTAGTTTGTTTGAATTTCTTCAGATTCCATCTCTTCAAGTGATTCTTCAAATTCCTCAAGCAATTCTTCCATGTCAACATCATCATCTAACTCATCGTTCTTACTCTCGACGCCAACATCTGAACTTTGAGTTTTATTCCTAGGGGAGCGAAAAAGGTAATATGCTATCAACAAACTGACAAATGCGCTTCCGAATGTCTCATTAGTAAATGTTCCTGTTTCTATCTGAGCAACGATTCCTGAAGCAGTTGAAAAAATAATAAAGACTGCAAAAAATCTTTTTATTATGAGACCTATTGACCTATTTTGTTTAGGTTCCATGTATTACCTTTTTAATTTAATCCAGCCTTGTAAGTTCTAAACTTTGGACCCATAGCAGCTAAATTTTCCTTCATTTCATCAGATACATCACCTAAAATTGTCATATTTTCAAACGTTGTAATCTCACGAAATTTTAAATTAACTGGTGTACCTATTGCTTTAGTTGCAATTTCTTTAAAACTATCTGCATTATCAAATTCTTCTACCAATGTTGCCGTATTTGTTTCCTCGTTGACATACCATTCAAACTTTTTTAAACCATCTACGCCAAGGCTTTCAATAAATTGACATTGTTCATTTTCGATAAAATCTATAAATTCATCAGCTGACGTATAGCTGACATCAATAATTACTCTTAATGACCCACTGTCTTTATGTAACTCCATTTGAACTCCTTTTAATTTCTATATTTATATTAATGACATTGTTTCATGAGCGCTTCCCTTACAAGGAAGAAGTCACAGGTTCAAATCCTGTAGCGCCCACAAGGGTTTTTCAGAAATCTTTTCATATTTATGTGCCTAAACCCCACACCAACCCCACACTTTGCTTAAATTTTTGTAAACTTTAAATTATGAAATACAAAAAAAATTTAGGTGCTTTATTTATTCTTTTAACTTTTACCTGGCACACATTTAGCTCTTTTAACTCTAGCTACACTCCAACTCAAGCAATTTTTGTTGTTCTGTTTGTGTATCTTGGACTTCAATTAACTTACTTCGTTTATTTTAAAAATAAATAGTCTGGTTAGTTATTCTAATAACTAAGCTCAACCCCACAAAAACCCCACAAATTTTCTAAAACTGTAGATACTCTCTGATAACCTCTGATATCTTTTTGAAAGAGCTTAAGTTCATTGACTCTATAAATTGGTACTCTGTGATAATACCTAGTATTAATTGATTCTTTGCTTATAAGGAAGATGTCACAAATCTTTATGTAAGTAATGAAAAAAGTAGAACAAACGGTATTGAAATCAATGCGAAAGAAATATAGATCAAGAAGCATATAATTATGACAATTATTGATCCTATAAAAAATTTGTTTGCTTTCATAGTGGATATTGTAAATAACTAAGTTTTTTTTAATAAATTGAAGGAAATTATAAATTGTTTTAAATTCGTAATTTTATAAATAAGAAACCCTATAATCATTGGCTCTATGGTGACATTTTGAGTTGCTAAAATTATTATATGAAAGAACTTAATCCAGATAATATAGATTGGAAAGTAGCCGAGTATCACGTAATGGGTGACTCAAATCCTGTTATTGCAGAAAAACTTGGTATTAACAGAAGTACTGTCTGGAGAAGACTACAAACTCCTGAATGCCAAGCAGTAATTAATACTATTAGAAACATTTTCTATAATTCTTTAGCACCTAATATTTATGCAGGAGCAATTGAGGCATCAAATTTTGTTAGAAACAAATTTAAAAAAGGGGAGGCTTCAGTTGCTGAGGGAGTTGCATACTTAAGAGTTGCAAAAGATATACATTTGAAAGATTTTATTCTATATCAACCTGAGGACGCTGATCTAATTAGTAGAGAACAGTATCCAAAAAACTTTAATATAGCTCCCGAAGATCGTTTGAATAGTGTACATTCAGAAGAAGAATGAAAATATACATTCAAGCAAGAGGTAGTTATGAAACGTTACTTAACTTATCTACTTGGGCTGAACAAAATGAAATTAACAGAATCGGATTACCTGATCATTATATAGTAGGTAAACAGAGACACGATAAAGAAAATCCAGCACCTGCATTAGATTTACTTACTGCAAGCGCGGGTTTAGTGCGAGACACTGAGAAAATGATATATTCAATTCTCGTTTCTCCAATAACTTTTAGGCATCCAAGTGTTCTTGTAAAGATGGCATCAACGATTAATGAAATGGCTCCAAATAGATTCAGATTAGGTGTTGGTACAGGTTGGTTAGAGATCGAACATGAACTTTTCGGTATTCCTTTTCCAGAATTAAAAACTAGATTCGAGATGTTAGAAGAAGCTTTAATTTATATTAGAGAAGCACTCTCAGGAAATAATCAAGGGTTTAAAGGGGAGTACTACCAATTAGAAAAGTTTCCTGTTGAGCCAGCAACGTTATCAGAGATACCCATAATTATTGGTGGTGGAGGGAAAGTTAAGACACCTACTCTTGCTGGAAAATACTCTGAGGAATTTAATATTTATGCAGGACCTAAAGAAACACTTCAAAACAGTATTAATTTATTTAAAACTGTTGCAACTGAAAATGGTAGAGACGAACAAGCACTGGAAATAACTACTGCGTGTCCACCAGTTGTAGGACTCACTAAAGAAAGTGTAGATAACTCACTAATAAATGCAGCTAAAGCATTAATTCAACCAGAAGATGAAATCGCCAAAAACTGGAAAGAAAGAAGTTATTTATACGGCACACCAGAAGATGTAGTGAAGACACTATCCATGTGGCAGGAAGTTGGTATTGAGGCAGTCTATCTTCAGTTACTTGATCTAGAGCCATCAAAGAGAGATGAATCAGTAGAAGTAATACGCCAAGCAATAAATTTACTTTAAATTAAAAATATAAATCGCAGTATCTGTATAGTTAAGATGTCTTTTACAAGACATGTCTAAATTAAGGAGAAATATGCCGAAAGGCAAAGTGAAATGGTTTAACTCCACTAAAGGATATGGATTTATCGAACCTGAAGAGGGCGATAAGGATGTATTCGTACATATCTCAGCTGTTAAAAGTGCAGGTATGCAAGATCTTGATGAAGGTCAAGAAGTAGAGTACGACTTAGTAGAAAATAACGGAAAAACATCAGCTGAGAATCTTAAATAGATTAAGTTAAACATGTTTTACAACCGGTAGCTAGTCTGCCGGTTTTTTTTATCCCATGAGGATTCTTATAGAAAGAAGTATTGAGACAATAACTAATACTGGCCTAACAACTTTTTCACCATTTTTTATTGCAAATCTAGATCCGGTATAAGCACCTGCGATTTGTGCAACGGCCATTGTTAAACCAAGGTACCAAAGTACATAACCTTGAAATGCGAAAATAATAAATGCAGCAAAATTAGATGCAAAATTTAAAAGCTTTGTGATTGCTGTTGACTGCATGATATTTGCTCCTTTAATTATGATGAAAGATAATACAAAAAAGGACCCTGTACCTGGACCAAAAAATCCGTCATAAAATCCAATAGCAAATACAACTAAATTGAAGATGATAAGTAATTTCTCATTTTGTTTTACACCAGATGGACCTTTGTTCGTGATAAAGAATATTGCAGCACTAATTAATAAAATAGGTATGACTGACTCTAGAGTTTCATTTGAAATCCTGCTGACAAGTAATGTACCTATAGAAGATCCTGTGAATGCTAAAACAAAATATAAAACTCTTTTCTTTTCTATCAGTAATCCATTTTTGTAATAGTTAAATGTCGATGTAAATGTACCGAAACATGATTGAAATTTATTGGTAGCTAAAACATTTAGTGGTGGCATTCCAACAAGAAGCATTGAGGGAGTTGTCAGTAACCCTCCACCTCCTGCGATTGAATCAATTAAAGAAGCAAAAAAGGCGACAATAAATAAAATTACATAAACAGTTGTATCGTCGTATAGATAGTCCATAATAAGTCACCTTATTTTATCTCGATAATTTAGGAACGTCACTAAATTGAAAGAATGTTAGAAGAAGCTTTATCAAGAGTTATTGAGGGAATTTTATCAGGTATTGGTATTGGGTTTATTTTTTATCTCTATCCAGTTGTACGACATACTTTTTCAGACAAATATAGATATAAGTTTCGTTTCGAGGATGACGGTAAGCTCCGATTTAGAAATGAGACTATAAAATATCTTAAAATTGGTTTTTTTTATGGATTTACCTATGGTTTTATCATGGGAACTATTATTGGTCCTTTTGGTTCTCAAAACGGAATATAAATTCTTTTGTTGGACATAATTAAATTTAAAAATTTAAAATAAATGCTATGAAATATTTCGGAGCTATTGATCAGGGAACAACAAGTTCAAGATTTATAGTTTTTGATGAAACTGGCTCAATAGTAAAGCAACACCAACAAGAGTTTACACAGTACCTTCCTGATGAGGTCTCTGTCGAGCATGATCCTAATGAAATATGGGATTCAGTACTTAATTGTATTAAGGAAGTAGACAAAGAGTTTTCTATTGCCCAGTTAGATAGCATTGGTATTACAAATCAAAGAGAAACTACATTAGCTTGGAGAAAATCAACAGCAGAGCCGTTACATAATGCATTAGTCTGGCAAGACACTAGAACACAAAACATTTGTGATGAACTTAAAGAATTAACTGAATTAAAGGAATCATTTAATAAGACAGGGTTGCCAATTGCTACATATTTTTCATTATCCAAAATTTTATGGTTATTGAGAAATGTTGACGATGTGAAACAAGCACGTGAAGATAATGACCTATCCTTTGGAACAATTGATAGTTGGTTGCTTTTTAAACTTACGGGAGAACACGTAACAGATGTAACAAATGCAAGCAGAACTTTGTTGATGGATTTGGAAACATTGAATTGGATGAATGACATATTAATGACATTAGATATTCCAGAAAGTTCACTGCCAGAGATAAAACCTTCTCTTTATAATTTTGGAACAAATTCAGACTTATTAAAAAATGTTCCATTAACTTCCGTTCTAGGTGACCAGCAAGCCGCACTATTTGGCCAAAACTGTATAAATTCAGGTGATGTTAAAAATACATATGGAACGGGTTGCTTTGCGTTAACAAATACAGGTAATAAGATTGTACATTCTAACAATGGCCTACTTAGTACTGTTGCATACCAAAAAGATGGTGAGGAACCTCAGTATGCATTAGAAGGATCTGTTTCAATTGCAGGGGCAGCAGTTCAATGGCTTAGAGACAATTTAAATATTATAGAAAACAGTGAAGATATTGAACCACTCGCTATGAGTGTAAAAGACAATGGTGATGTTTATTTTGTTCCTGCTTTTTCAGGTTTGTTTTCTCCACACTGGGATGAGACTGCTAGAGGTGTATTAGTTGGATTATCTAGATTTTCAAATAAATCACATATTGCAAGAGCGGTTTTAGAGTCAGTTGCATATCAATCTAATGAATTACTTGAATCTATGGAGAAAGATATTGGAATAACATTTGATACTGTAAATGTAGATGGTGGGATGGTTGTAAATAATCTTCTTATGCAATTTCAAGCTGATATATTTGATAAAAAAGTTATTTCACAAAAAATTAATGAGATTACCGCTTTAGGTGCAGGTGCTGCTTCCTATCTTTTTATTAATAACCTTCCATTAGAAAATATGAATTTATTTATTTCACAATCAAAATCTTGGAATCCAAATATGGATAGTAAACAACGAGACCGCTATTTAAATAAATGGAATAAAGCTATTAATAAATCAAAACAGTGGACATAACAAAAGTATTAATTTACTTTTATGTACTCTTCTTTATTGGAGCTGGATTGAATCACTTCTTAAATCCACAATTTTACGATGCAATAGTTCCTAGTTTTATTCCGTTCCCTCGAGTGGTACATCAATTTACTGGAATACTTGAAATCGTTATTCCGCTTTTACTTTTTACAAAATATAGAAAAGAAGCAGCTTTAGCAATGATTGTTCTTCTGTTTCTTTTATATGGTGCAAATTTATATGTATGGATAAACAACCTTCCATATGGTAGAAACTACTGGAGCAACCAACAACACTTCTTAAGATTTCTACTGCAAGCCCTTTATATTTATATAACTTATGTAATTTATTTATATGACAAATAAGAAATTTCCAGATAATTTTATTTTCGGTACAGCACTTGCTTCATATCAAGTTGAAGGTGGAATTTATAATAATGATTGGACGCATTGGGAGAATAAAGAAAATACAGTATGCTCAGAACCTTTCAACGAGGCATGTAAACATTATGAATTTTATAAAGAGGACGTGAACCTTTTAGACGAATTAGGAATAAAAGCTTTCAGATTTTCAATTGAATGGAGTAGGGTAGAGCCACACCAAGGTCAGTATGATCTCAATGAAATTAATCATTATGTAGATAAAGCAAAACTTTTATTAGAAAAAAATATTACACCTATAATCACATTTCATCACTTCACAACTCCAGATTGGTTAATGGATGATGGCTTGTGGGCCTCTGAAAAAACAACTACAGCTTTTATAAATTATGTAGACGTCATGATGCAACACCTTCCTAAAGAAATTGAAATTTACAATACAATAAATGAACCAGGTATATTTTCAATGTTTGGTTATTTATCAAAACGAAATTTTCCTCCTGGTATTCAAAATGAAAAATTATTTATTAAAGCTTCAAATAATATTATTGAAGCACACAAACAATCTATGAAAATAATTAAAGAACATAATCCAAAAGCTAAGGTAGCTATGACACATGCATTACACGAATGGGATGATAATGATTTAAGTCTTCAAAAAGAGTATATAAAATATCACATGGAAGATAAATTTCTATATGCTTCTGAAGATGATGATTATATCGCTTTGCAAACATATAGTATACGAAGAACTAACCCAAATTTAATATTTCGGGCATTGTCATGGTTACAAATAAAAATACCTATTCTTAGAACACATATTTATCCAAGATTTCGTGGTGTTTTCTCTGGCAGACATGAATATAATCCTGAAGGAATTAGAACTACCAAAATGGGTTATGAATATAGACCTCAAGCTATTTTGTATAATCTTTATAGAATTCATTCAGTTTTTCCTGATAAAGATATTTTTATAACAGAAAATGGTATTGCAACTGATGATGATAATGAGAGAATAGAATTTGTCACCGATGTATTAAATGATATTCATGATTACTTGAGTGAAAATGGAAAAATAATGGGCTATCTTTACTGGTCAATTCTTGATAATTTTGAGTGGGATCTTGGATATAAAATGAATTTTGGTTTAGTGGAAGTTGATAAAACTGATTACTCTCGTAAACCTCATAAATCTGCTTATTGGTTTGGCAATATTTCTAAAACAAATAATTTATCAAATTAAATGTTGGAACTTAATATATACACATGTACATAATTGCAGGATCTACAGGAACACTTGGTACAGCTATTGTTAATGCACTATCTAATGAAAATGAATTATTTCTAGTTGGTAGAGATGAAGCCAAATTAAAAGAACAAGCATCTGCAATAAATGCAGAATATCAAGTAATTGATTTAAATAATACAGTAGAACCAAGAGAATTTGGAAAAATTATAGATTCTGACACCGAAATAAAAGGTTTAGTAAATTGTATAGGATCAATATTAATAAAACCGCTTCATGGTACTTCTATTGAAGAATTCAATGATGTTATAACTACAAATCTATTTTCTTCTTATTACTTATTAGCAAGCTTTGCTAGAAGAATGAAGAATGGATCCGCTATATTTTTCTCATCTATTGCTGGTTCAAAAGGCTTGTCAAATCATGAAGCTATTGCAGCTGCAAAATCAGGAATTGAAGGATTTGCTAGATCAGCTGCTGCTACTTATGCAAAAGATAATTTAAGAGTAAATGTTATTGCTCCAAGTATTATGGATTCCAAAATGTCAGAGAAAATACTTTCATCTGATGCTGCAAGGGAAGTATCTAAAAACATGCATCCTATTTCGAAAATTGGAGATGCAGATGATATACTTCCTGTTATAAAGTGGTTATTAAGCCCAGATGCTAAATGGGTAACAGGTCAGACCATTCATGTTGATGGCGGTCTTTCTACTGTAAAGCCAAGATAAATTAAGGGGGAGCAATGTCAGAAACAAAATACCTTGAAACACATGAATGGTACATAGTTGATGGCGTCTATGTAACAGTTGGTATTTC
>LUMI01002023.1_pt1 | contig 15243 bp, 24 predicted proteins | sample 729681 | NCBI WGS metagenome assembly LUMI01 (sample SAMN03860267, study PRJNA289734) | marine metagenome | biome: seawater column; feature: ocean; material: water; isolation source: Red Sea water column Station 34 - depth 10m | place: Saudi Arabia: Red Sea | collected 2011-10-15 | depth 10 m
AAAAGATACTCTTAGAATTTTTATTATGGTGAGCTATTCCATCAATAATTTTTTTTGGAGATCCATCTCCACCCATTGCATCAACCGCAATTGTTATGTTTTTAGACATTAAATGTATTATAAATATATTATTCTTTAGGATCTAGAATTTGTCTGCCTTTATACATGCCGGTTTTTAAATCTAAATGGTGAGATAATCTATATTCACCACTTTTTTTGTCTTCAATAACGTTTTTTGGAGAAACACGAATATGGGATCTCCTTTTTCCAGCTCTTGATTTTGTAGTTTTACGTTTTGGTACAGCCATAATTAAAAATTATTTTTAATTACACCTTTTGTAAAGAAATGAAAAGGTTTTTTTGATAAGAATTTTCTATATTTTTCAAAATAATCAATTAAATATGTTAAATTTCCATCAAAATTAACATAGCTTTTAAATATTTCTTCTTTATCTTTTTCTGAGAAAGCTTCCCACCTTTCAACTTTGTCTAAAATGGAGTGAAAAACATTTAAGTAATTTTTCATTTTTTTATTTATTGATGCATCGCCATAGCCAATTTCACGAATACTTAACTCTAGTTGGCGAAAAATATAGTCATATATGTTCTGCATTTCATTTTTGCTGATCTCACTTTTGTAATTTTTAATGAAGAAGCCTAAGTGAAATAATAAGATGGTTAAACGATCAGAAAATGTATCATTTTTAGTAAAAATTTCGAATATTTTTTTATTTCTAGAGAAATTTACTAAATTGTTATAAATGTTAATATAATTATTGTTCATGAAATATATATTTATCTTTATATTTATTTTTATTTTAAGTTGCTCAACTAATAAAGTAGTAAAACACCACGGGGTTCATTTTTTAGACAAAAAGCATAAAAATCTTGAAATTAACAATACAAATAGAAATGATATTTTAAAATTACTTGGTGAGCCTTCGACAAAAAGTTCATTTGACACCGACATTTGGATATATATTGAAAGAAAAATATCGACGGGATCAATATATAAACTCGGAAAAGAAAAATTAATAGTTAATAATGTTTTAGTGCTTGAAATAGATGAATTTGGACTTTTAGCCGACAAAAAGTTTTACGATAAAAATACAATGAAGGATATACAATTTGCAACTGCTTCAACAGACTCAGTTTACAGAAAAAGATCATTTGTTTATGATTTTTTATCTAGTATGAGACAAAAAATAAACGAACCAATGAAAAAAAAATAATTATCCAGCAATTACAGCAAGTAAGAGTAATGCAACTATATTAGTTATTTTTATCATCGGGTTTACAGCAGGACCAGCAGTATCTTTGTAAGGATCTCCAACAGTGTCGCCTGTTACTGCAGCTTTATGAGCTTCTGAGCCTTTACCACCATAATTTCCATCTTCAATGTATTTTTTAGCATTATCCCATGCACCACCTCCAGCTGTCATTGATACAGCAACAAATAATCCTGTGATGATTACACCAAGTAACATTGCACCTACTGATGCTAATGCAGCAACTTGTCCACCAATAGCAAAAATTATAAAATATAAAACTATTGGAGATAATACTGGTAACAAAGAAGGTATTATCATTTCTTTAATTGCTGCAACAGTTAACAGATCAACAAGCCTAGCATAGTCAGGTTTTTGTTTTCTTTTCATGATTCCTGGAAATTTTTTAAATTGTCTTCTAACTTCTATAACAACAGCCCCACCTGCTCTTCCAACAGCTTGCATTCCCATCGAACCAAATAAATATGGTAACATACCACCTATTAACAAACCTACGACTACATATGGATTGGATAAATCAAACGTTACAACAATTCCCTCTAATTTAGATCCAGCTTCTTTTGAAAAATGTTTAATATCTTCTGTATAAGCTGCGAAAAGAACTAGAGCGCCTAACCCTGCGGAACCAATGGCATATCCTTTAGTAACTGCTTTAGTAGTGTTACCTACTGCATCTAATGCATCTGTAGTTTTACGAACGTTATTTGGTAATTTTGACATTTCTGCTATACCACCAGCATTGTCTGTAACTGGTCCATATGCATCCAAGGCAACAACCATTCCTGCTAATGCAAGCATAGTAGTAACTGCTATTGCAATACCATACAGTCCAGCAATATAATTAGTAAGTAATATACCTGATACAATAATAAGTGCTGGTATAGCAGTCGCTTCTAATGAAACTGCAAGACCTTGAATTACATTCGTTCCATGACCAGTTGTTGATGAACTAGCTACACTCTTAACAGGTCTATAATTAGTTCCTGTATAATATTCTGTGACCCAAATTATCAGACCCGTAATAACCAAACCAATTACACCACAATAATAAAGACTTTTGCCATTAAATAAAATTCCATTTACACTATACTCTGTAGTAAAACCAATTACATAATCTGTTAGGGGATATAACAAAATTAAAGAAGAAATTGCTGTAGCGACAAAGCCTTTATATAAGGCTGCCATAATATTTTTACTATTACCCAATCGAACAAAGAAAGTACCTAATATTGAGGTAAGAATACAAACACCACCAATAGTCAAAGGATAAATCATCATATTTAAATCATTTACAAAAAAGATAGATGAAAGAACCATGGTTGCAACTATAGTTACAGCATATGTTTCAAACAAATCAGCTGCCATACCTGCGCAGTCTCCTACATACCTTTTGTGAATATTCCACCACCTAGTCTAGCAAAAATTGATATTAATGAAGCGCCAAATCCAAGTGCTACAAGTGCATTAACTATCTCTCTCTCGTTTATATTAAATTTTAATAATAAATAATAATAAACAGCAATAGCAAGTAAAGCTAATCCAGCAACAAGCATCCCTGTTACTGCACCAGATTTGAAAGCTACAGATAACCCATTAGATAAACCTTTTCTTGATGCCTCTGCTGTTCTTACATTAGCCTCTACTGATACTAACATCCCAACATAGCCAGCAATTCCTGAAAGGGCAGCACCAATTAAATAACCAAGTCCTACAAGAATACTAAAAGCATAACTAATTATTATTAAGACAACAACACCGACAATGGCTATGGTTTTATACTGTCTGTTTAAATAAGCTTTTGCACCAATCTGAATAGCTGAAGCTATGTCCCGCATTTTATCATTGCCCGAACTTGCATTTAAAATTTGTTTACCTGTAAAAAAACCATAAACTATTGATAATAATCCTGCTAATATTGTGTAAATTAATATTGTTTCTACTGATGAGTTCATTTTAATTCCTAGATTTAATTATTTATTAATTATTAAAAATCGGACAATACAAAAAAGATTATAAAAGGCAACGTTTAACTTGGTCAAAAAGTATGAAAATATCCTTTGTTTTTAAGCGATATTCGTCTTCCAGCGCCATCTAGAATAATAGATTTATGCTTATTATCTGTCATTGTTCCAATTTTAGTTATTCGAATCTTATTTTTGAGTGAAAAATCCCTAATTTTTTTTTGATTGAACTTGGGTGCTGTAAATAAAATCTGATAATCATCACCATTAGATATAAATTTAATTTTTTTAAATTTTTTATTTAAAATTAATTTTAATAACTGCTTGGAGATAGGTATTTTGTTAAGATAAATTTTATATGATAACTTTTGTTTATTAATAAGTTTTTTTAAGTCAGCAAATAAACCATCTGAAATATCTATTGAAGAGCTAGCAACTTGTTTTAATTTTTTAATAAATTTTATTTGTAATTCAGGAGAAAAGTACTTATCGATAAAATATTTTTCTAACCGACTATTAGTCCTAATTATATTTTTTAAAATAGATAATCCAGTAAAGCTGTCCCCTAAATTTCCCGTTACATATATGTCATCATTTTTTTTTGCTTTATTACGATAAATAATTGTAGAGGCGTACCCTATCGAGGTAATTGAAAATGATAATTTGTTTGACTTAACTGTATCACCTCCTCCAATAGAAATTTTAAATTTATTTTGCTCTGATTTAATAGAATTTGATATTTGTGCCAAATTATTTTTTGTGAAATTATGCTTATTTCCCGATGCACAAATGAAGATGTATTTTGGATAAACGCCTTTACATATTAGGTCAGATATAGAGGATCTTATTATTTTTCTTATAACCTGACCAGGCTTTTTAAAATTTAAAAAATGTATTTTTTCAAAATAAGTGTCTGTTGAAACTGCTAATTTATTTTTTTTATCAAAAAAAATGTCATCATTAAGATTTAAGGATGCTTTACTGGTCGCTAGTTTTCTAAAATAATTATTAATAATTTCGAACTCATTCATTATTTTTTCTGACTTCTTTTGAGATTTTATCAAGCAAAGCATTTAAATATTTTGTTTTAGAGCTATCAATAAAAAAGTTTGATGCATTTAAATATTCCTTGATAATAATTTTTTTAGGGATTTTGGTTTTATACAATAATTCATAAGCAGCACTTTTAATTATTGTTTGTAAAATTTTATCCATATTTTGAAATTTTATATCATTTAATGATTTATTTATTTCTTCATATAATACTTCGTTTCTTTCTAAAGTACCTAAAACAACATCTTTTATAAATTTTTTAAATCTATGTTTTTCAAAAGTTATTTTCTCTTCTTTATTAAAGGTTTTTGAGTAAATTTTTTGAATTACTATTACTCTAGGATTATTTTTTGGAGAATAATGAAGTTTCATTATTTTTGAGATAATACTGATAAAACAGCTTTTGCGGCTTCTTTACCTTTTTTACCAAGAAACTTTGCACCTTGTCCAATACCATACACAAAAGGTGTTAGTAAAATACCTTCTGCAAAAAACTTTGCTCTGTTTTCTAATTTTCTAATAGCATCATCTTCTGTATCTCTCGTAGCATCTCTATCTAAACCTGTCATCTGCAATATTTGTATAATAATTTGCTATTACAACTAATATTTTTTTTTTCATTTTAAAATTTCTTGTTTGACAATTTTAATTCCATATCCATCAAGACCAACAACTTTTTTTCTTGATCTTGTAACCAATATCATATTCTTAATACCAAGCGATTTAATTATTTGCGCTCCTATACCGTAGGTTTTTATTAATTTATCTTGTCCCATTTTATTGTTTTCATTATTTTTATGTTTTTTTAAGGTTTGTGATACTGATTTCAAATTTGGATCTCTTATAAAAATAAGTACACAATTATTAAATTTTTTAAAGTAATTAATTGTCTTATTAAATGAATTTGGAATTTTTTGACTAATTAAATAATTTTCAACAACATTTGAAGAAATTACTCTTAGTCTAGTTGATATTTTTTTTTTTAAGTTTCCTTTAATTAAAGCAAAATGTTCTGAACCATCAATTATATTTTCATAAATTTTAATTTTATAAATTTGTTTTTGTATTTTGATTTTTGAAGTTTTTTTTAATTTAATAAGTTTCTCTTTTTTTAGTCTGTAAGATATTAGATCCTCAATTTTCCCAATTTTAAGATTAAACTTATCAGCAAATTTGATTAGATCTTGTCCCCTAGCCATTGTGCCATCTTCATTCATTATTTCACAAATAACTGCTGCTGGATTTTTCTTAGCTAGTTTAGAGATATCGATTGATGCCTCTGTATGTCCTGCTCTAACTAATACCCCTCCCTCTCTACCAATTATTGGAAAAACATGTCCCGGTGAAACAATATCTTTTTTTTTTACATTTCTTCTTGTTGCAACTTTAATAGTTTTTGCCCTATCTCTGGCAGAAATACCTGTTGAAATACCTTTCCTAGCCTCAATTGACACTGTGAAAGCTGTTTGGTTTCTTGATTGATTCACTGGGGCCATATAATTTAAATTTAATTTTTTTGCCTGTGTATTATTTAAAGTTAGGCAAATTAAACCCCTGCCATTTTTAGCCATAAAATTTATTTTTTTTTGATCTACGTCGGAAGCACAAAAAACAAGGTCACCTTCATTTTCTCGATTTTCATCATCCACTAATATATACATTCCACCTTTTTTAGCGGTATGAATAATTGTTTCAATGTTTGAGTAACTATTTTTTTTTGACATATCTCTTCACATATTTTGACAAAATATCTATTTCAATATTTACTTTATCCTTTTTTTTTAAATTGTTTAAATTAGTTAGTTTTAAAGTGTGTGGAATTATCCATAATTTAAAACCTTTTTTTGTTATCTTCGAAATTGTTAATGAAACACCATTAATTAATATAGATGCTTTCTCTATTAAATCTTTTTTGAATTTATTATCAATCGAGATGTCAAAAATAATCGACTTATCTGATTTAGTAATTTTATTAACTATTCCAACGGTATCAACATGACCTTGACAAATGTGACCTGATATATTTTGACCATATTTCAAAGGTAGTTCAAGATTTATAATGTCTCTTTTTTTAATATTTTGAAATTTCGATCTTTTAAGAGTTTCATTTGATAAATAGAAACCTTGAATATTTTTTTTAACAGAGGATAAGGTTAAACAAACTCCATCACATGATATCGAGGTCCCTAAATCTTTTTTTTTTAATTTTAATGAAGATTTAACAAAAAGATTAAGTCCTTTTTTATATTTTATAATTTTTTCAACCCTACCCTTATTAAATATAATTCCATTAAACATAATTAAAATACCTTATGATTTTATCTTTATTAGAGTAAGTGTCTAACATTTTTTTATTTTTAAAATTTTTATTTAATTCAGAAAATATATCTGAAATTTTAATTGATCCATTTGATTTAAGACTATTATTACTTTTGAATAAGTAAAATTGATTAAAAAAATTTTTCTTTAAAAAAGATTTTGTAATATCAAAACCTCCCTCAACTAATAGATTATAGACCTTTTTTTTATAGATCTCTTTTGCTATTTTATATGGGTCAAATTTGCCAATATTTTCATCTTTTATTTTTATAAGTTTAATCCCTTTTTTTTTAAGATATTTAATTTTTTTTAATTTATTAGAATTATGGAATATAAAAGTGTTTCTTTGATTTATACAATTAAGCACATATGAGGAATTTTTTGTCCTCAAATTTCTATCTATAATAAATATTTTTGGAGAAAAATTTTCTAAACCGGGTAATCTACAATTTAGCTTTGGATTATCTGCGTTAATTGTTTTATACGAAACTAAAATACCATCATTTCTGTATCTCAATAAATGAGTAACATTTAACGACTCTTGATTTGATATATACTGAGATTTATTTGATTTAATATAATTGTCTTTTGAGCAAGCAATTTTACCTGTTATATAAGGCAATTTATGTTTGCGATTAAAAAAATAATTAGAGTAAAAATTTTTTACTTCTCTTTTAAGAATTCCCTTTTTGACAACAATACCTTTTCTTTTAAAGACTTTGAGAGCTTTGTTAGAAGTCCTTTCATCAATATCGGAGACTGAAAAATAAACTTTTTTTACCTTTGATTTAATTAGTAAACTTGAACAAGGATCAGTTTTACCCTTATGAGTGCATGGCTCCATAGTGACATAGGCAGTTGAACCACTTACATTATCAGCGCTATTTTTTACTGCATTATATTCTGCGTGTGGACGCCCATTCTCTGAGGTTATGCCAGTTGAAATAATTTGATTATTTTTAACTAATACACATCCAACAGATGGATTTTCTTTAGTTAAACCGGCGTTTTCTCTAGCAAGTGCTAAAGCCAAACCCATATAATAATTATTAGTTGGTTTTGTTTTACCTTTTTTTGAAGACATCTATTTTGTCTACAAATTGAATAAAATCTTTTTCTTCTCTGAAGTTTCTGTACACAGATGCAAAACGTACATAAGCAACCGGGTCTAGGTCTTTTAATCCATCCATAACCATGGTTCCAATGGTATTTGATGCAATTTCATTTTGTCCCAATTCTTCTAATGATCTAGAGATCTTGGTAATAAATTTTTCAACTGTATCTGTATCAATAGGTCTTTTTTTAAGAGCGATGTAAATTGATTTAGCTAACTTATCTCTGTCAAAAGGAGATTTTCTACCATTCTTTTTTACAACCATTAATTCTCGAATTTGTATTCTTTCAAAAGTAGTAAATCTTTCTCCACATGTACAAAGCCTTCTTCTTCTTATAGCTGTACCGTCTTCAGTTGGCCTAGAGTCAACAACCGAAGTTTCCCCTTTTTTTTCACAAGGACATATCATTTAAATTTATTTAACCTAAGTGTTTATAAATTGGAAATTTTGAACATAGTTCAATTACTTCCTGTCTTACTTCATTTTCCACTTTGCTATTATCTTCTGGATTTGACGAAAGGCCTTTAATCACTTTTGTAATAAGTTGTCCCACCATTTCAAATTCTTTTAAACCAAATCCTCTGGTTGTTGCAGCTTGAGAGCCCAGTCTTATTCCCGATGTAACCATTGGGCTTTCAGTATCAAATGGAATTCCATTTTTATTGCAAGTAATATTAGCTCTGCATAAGCTTTCTGCTGCTAAATTTCCTTTTAAATTAAAAGGTCTTAGATCGACTACCATCAAGTGAGTATCTGTACCTCCAGAGTAAATTTTAAAACCATTATTTTTTAATGTCTCAGCTAAAATTTTTGCATTGGATAAAACAGATTTTATGTAATCTTGAAAATCTGGTCGTAATGCCTCAAGAAAACCAGCAGCCTTCGCAGCTATAACATGCATTAATGGTCCTCCTTGATATCCAGGAAAAACGGCTGTGTTAAATTTTTTTGAAAGATCTTCGTGATTAGTTAAAATTATACCACCTCTTGCACTTCTAAAAACTTTATGTGTTGTAGATGTTACCACGTGAGCATAATCACACGGATTAGGATTCTTGAGTAAGCACTACCGCCAGCAATAATTAATTTTGGTTTGTGTTCTAATGCTAATTTTTCAACGTTGTCATAATCAATTAATTCTGATTTTTTATCGACATCATAACCAATTGCATTAAACCATTTACCTGACATAGAAATTTTTAATCCATGAGTTATATGTCCCCCTGAGTTTAAGCTCATTCCTAAAAAAGTATCACCAGGTTTTAGCAAAGCTAAAAAAACTGCACCATTTGCTTGAGCACCTGAATGTGGTTGAGCATTTGCAAATTTACAATTAAATAATTTTTTTAATCTCTCGATTGCTAAATTTTCCACAACATCAACATGCTCACAACCATTATAATATCTTTTACCATATTTTCTGATGCTATTAACTCTATATGTTGTTGTTGTCTTCTTAGTTCATCACTAATTGCTTTAAAAAGATCTGGATCTGTTTTAGATAAGCTATCCTCAAAAAAACCCTTGTATTGATCATTTACATATTTATTTTCACTAGACATAATATCCTCAAATTTTATTTACTCTTCTTTGATGTCTCCCGCCATCAAATTTTGTTTTTAAAAAAGTATCAATAAACAATAAAGCATTTTTTCTGGATATCAACCTTGAACCTAAGGTAATAATATTAGCATTATTATGCATTCTTGATAATTTAGTAGATTTTATACTGTAACATGCGGCTGCACGTATTTTTTTATGTTTATTTGCCGCTATATTCATTCCTGTACCTGAGCCACATATTAAAATACCAAAATTTTTTGAATTTTTTGATACAGCTTTTGATAGTTTATGTGCGTAAATTGGATAAGCAACAGAATTCAGGACCTAAATCAAAAATTTTTCTCTTTTTTTTAATAAATTTTTTTTTAATAAATTCTTTGAGATTAAAACCTGCATGATCAGAAGAAATAAAAATTTTACTCAAATTAATTAAACTTATAATCTAGTACACATGCAACAAGATGAACTCTATTCTCTTCGCCACCATTAAAAGCATTATGATACTTTGTATTATTTGTGATCCAAACTGAGCCATCAGCTGGCAAATGTTTTGCAACTTGATCAACAACCATAATGGCACCAGGATTTGTGTAAATTGGAATATGTAATCTTGGCTCTGGATCTCTATGCCAACTTAATGTTGACCTCGGTTCTTTTAAAAGAAGTCTAACTCTGCCAAGTTTATATTTTTTTGAAAGTTCGTTATAAACAGTTTCGAAATACGTCCCTTTAAAATCTTTAACAAATTCTGTATATTTACTTTCATCTATCATTTCATCTCTTGAAACTTCATTTCCTGAGCTATCAGGTTTTGTCCAATATACACCTCGAACTTTTGACCCTTTAATTGACTCTGGATCACCTGGAATTTGGTTTAAAGAAATCCCCGCAAAGTGTGGTATACCTAAACTAGTGTCAAAACCTTTGATTTTTAAAACTTGATCACAAGCCTCTTTAAGTTTTTCAATGTCAAAGTTGATTTCCTGCTTTTGAAAGTCGTTGAAAGTAAGTGACATAAATGTATTTTATTAATAGCTTAATAATTATTATATAATATATAACTATTGTCGCATATAAAATAATTTTTAAATGATTACAACCGGAAAATATCCAAATTTAAGACTTAGACGAAATCGTGAACATGATTGGATTAGAAGATTAACTAAAGAAAATACATTATCTGTTAATGATCTTGTTCAACCTATATTTATAATAGAAGGAAAAAATAAAAAAATACCAATTACATCTATGCCTGGAGTGTATAGGTATTCGATCGATAAACTTAATAGTTTTGTGAAAAGAATAATTGATTTAGGAATTCCGATGATAGCTTTATTTCCTTACACTGAGAGAAGACTAAAAGATAACCATGCATCAGAAGCCTTGAATGAGAATAATTTAGTTTGTAAAGCCACAAAATTAATCAAAAAAAAATTTGGAAACAAAATTGGAATAATGTGCGATGTTGCATTAGATCCATATACATCACATGGACATGATGGAATTTTAAAATCAAATAAAATTCTTAATGATAAAACAATAGATATTTTGATTCAACAATCTATCATTCAAGCAAAGGCTGGTTGTGATGTAATTGCGCCTTCAGATATGATGTTCAAATGTGAGAATTTTGTCTTATGCTGTTAAATATGCATCAAGTTTCTATGGCCCTTTTAGAGATGCTGTTGGATCAAAAAATCTTTTAAAAGGAGACAAAAAAACTTATCAGATGGATTTTAGCAACAGAGATGAAGCACTAAGAGAAGTTGCGTTAGATATTAAAGAAGGAGCAGATATGGTCATGGTTAAGCCTGGACTCCCTTATTTAGATATCATAAGAGACGTGAAAAGAAATTTTAAGATACCAGTTCTAGCCTATCAAGTTTCTGGAGAATATAGCTTGATAATGAATTCAATAAAAAAAGGTCTAGTGGACGATAAAATAATATATGAAACACTGACAAGCTTTAAAAGAGCTGGTGCCAATGCGATAATTTCATATTTTTCAACTAGTATAGCTAAAAACCTGTAAATTATTTAAGTGTATTAATAAAGTCCACTCTTTGAAGTGGATGATTTAGATTATTTGGCTGTAAGATATTTTTATCTAAATAACTAGTCACAATTTGTATTCCTCTAATAAGATCATTTTTGTCTGCTACTTCATTGTTGTTTTCTACAAGAAAATTTGGAACAATTTTTTTTTCAGTTTGAGACTCAACAAAATATTTTGATTTATTATTTTCAATTGTTTTCTTTACAATTTTACTTAAATTTAAATCATAACCTGAAAGTTTTAATAATTCTAGTTCCCATATAATATATTCCATTAACCAATTATTTTTTTTGATCAACATAAAGAATTTTTCAATCAAATTAAAAATTTCTGTGTTTTTTTGATTTTCAGCTGTAAGAAGTTTAACCATACTCATTGACGAACTAATACAATGTAGCTTACTTCTGTCATTAAAGAAAAGAGGTGTTTCAGCTTTAATAATCTCTACTTTAAAGGAACCAATTTTACTTTCATTTTTACTTTGATAATTTAATTGAAATTTATTTCCAATTTGAAGATAGCCTTTTATCCTTTTCGAAGAAGCTCCAAATATAATACCTGAAGATTTCCCATGCTCTGTTGTAAAAAAATCTGCAATTACTGAATTTTCACTATATTTAAATTTGGATAATAGAAATCCTTTATCGTCCCAAATCATAATAAGTTCATTTTTCTTAAAAGAGAAGTGGCTGCATCTTGTTCAGCTAACTTTTTTGAAGAACCAATTCCATCAATGCTTTTTGAAGATTTTATTTTGACTTGAACATGAAATACAGGTTTATGTTTTGGTCCTTTTGTTTTTAACAAGGTATACTTAGGCAATACTTTATATTTTTTAAGTGAAAATTCTTGAAGCATTGTTTTAGAGTCTATTTTGGTCTCTTGTGTGTTTTCAATATACTCATTCCAGATTTTTAATATAAAATTTTCTACAACTTTAATTCCTTGATCTAAAAAAATAGCTCCAATTATTGCTTCACATGTATCGGATATAATTTTATTTTCTGGCTTATAATTATTGGTTTTATTTGTATTTGTTTTTATAAATTTAGACAGATTTAGTTTATTCGCAATACTTAAACACATATTTTTATTTACAAGTGATGCAAATTTTTTATCCAGAGCTCCTTCGGTTTCCTCTGGGTAAATTTCATATAGTTTTTTTGAAATTACAAAACCTAAGACTCTGTCTCCTAAAAATTCTAGTTTTTCATTATTATTTATTGGATCAAGACTTTTATGAATAAGTGATTTTTCTAAAATTTTTTTATTTTTGAATTTTATCTGCAATATTTTTTCGAGATCATTTAAACTCATATAAATTTTTTAATTAATTACGACGCTAGATAAGAATCTACTGTCTTTTGAACAATCTCTATTATCTCCTAAAAAAAAATAATGATCTTCTGGTACTACAAATAAATCTGTATTTTGAAGAGTAAAACTACTAAAATATGCTGTTTTAAATTCTTTTCCATTTGAAAATTTTTCATTAAAGAAATTACTTTCAATCTTATTTGATCCACAAAATACGAACTGATTTTTTGATTTAAGATTTTTAAATATTTCTAAGTTGTTTAAATAGATATTGCCATCAATAAATTGAATAGTATCACCAGGTAAGCCAATAAGACGTTTTATATAATCTGTTCTATTATCTGCTGGCGTTTTAAATACTACTACATCACCTCTTTTAGGTTTTTGAAATAGAATCCTATTTTTAAATATAGGTGGACTAAAGGGAAAAGAGTGCTTGCTATAACCATAAGAATATTTTGTTACAAACAATCTATCACCGACTAACAAATTAGGTTCCATAGACGAGGAAGGTATATAGAAAGGTTGAATTAATAATGATCTAATAATAATAGCAATAATTAATGCATAAAAAATTGTTATTGCATTTTCAATAAATATTTTTTTCATTTTTTTAACCCACTTAAAATAACAAAGGCAATAGAATGTTTATCTTGATCAGATAAAGATAAAAATATTTTGAAAGATTTAAATCTATTTTTTTTTAAGATTATTGATCTGATTTTATCATTTATTTTAATAAAAGGTTTGCCTAGTTTGTCGTTGACTACTGAGATGTCAGAAAAGTTTATACCTTTACGAAAACCTGTTCCTAGTGATTTTACAAAAGCTTCTTTTGCTGCAAATCTTTTAGCAAAATAACTTACTTTATCAGTTTTTAATTTTGATTTTTTAACTTCTTCGGATGAATAAATTCTTTTTATAAACTTAATATTTTTAATTGATTTTTTAATTCTTGAATTTTCAACAATATCAACTCCATTACCAACAATTATCATATCATTTACATATTTTTTTAAATTTTTTTATAACTTTATTAATTCCGAAAAAAATTGACTCTCCTATTATGAAATGGCCTATATTAAATTCTTTAATTTCTTTTAGTTTAGATAAAATTTTTGCAGTTTTATAATCAAGTCCATGGCCAGCATGCACCTCAAGACCAATTGCATTTGCATATTTGCAACATGCAATTATATTTTTTAAATCTTTTTGATATTTTTTTTTGGATTTTATTTTTCTTGAGATTGTGCCTGTGTGAATTTCAATACATTTAGCGCCAATTAGTTTAGATAATTTAATATCTTGAATTTTTGGATTTATAAACAAACTTGTTCTTATTTTTTTTCTATTTAAAATATTAATGTTTGTTTTTAATGCCTGAAAATTTTTTTTAAGATTAAGCCCTCCTTCTGTTGTGATTTCTATTCTTTTTTCTGGAACTATACAAACATATGAAGGTTTTGCTTTTAGAGCAATGTTCAACATTTTTTTATTACAAGCCATCTCGAGATTGATAGGGATTGATTTAAATTTAGATAATATTTTAAGATCATTATCTTTTATATGACGTCGATCTTCTCTTAAATGTATTGTTATTAAATCAGCTCCATTTTTCATCACAAATTTTGCTGCATTTAAAATATTTGGATGATCTTCGCCTCTTGCATTCCTCAAGGTTGCTACATGATCAATATTTACACCAAGACGTATCATTTTAAATTTCTACTTCCCGGTCTTGTTATTGGAATTTTTTTGAGAAAAGGAGGTATATTTTTTTTTTTGTATGTTGGAATGTTAATTTTAATTTGTGATACGATTTTTTTACTTTTTATTTTTAAAGTTTTTTTCTCTGATCGATCTATAATACAAGCAAAACCAATATTGCTAGATTTAAATTTTTTAATTAATTTTGTGCATTCTAAACTGGATTTGCCTGTCGTTATGACATCTTCAACTATAAGAACTTTTGATTTAGGTTTAATTGAAAAACCTCTTCTTAATTGAAACTTTTTATTTACTCTTTCGCAAAAGATTGTTTCCTTATTTAACAACCTACCTATCTCATATCCAATAACTATACCGCCCATAGCTGGTGATAATATAATGTCTATTTTCTTAAATTCTTTTCTTATTTTTTTTGCTAAAGAGAGGCATATTTTTGAAGCTAAACTAGGTTTGCTCAATAGTTTTGCACATTGAACATATTTTGATGAGTGTAGACCTGAAGATAGTACAAAATGACCTTCCAAAAGAGCTCTAGTTTTTTTTAAAACCGCCAAAGAGTCTTTTGATGAAAGCATATTTTTTATTTTTATGTCTTATAATTTTAAAGTTATATTCTTTTTGTTTTAACTCACTAATAAGTTTTGTAAAGTTTTTCAAATCATGAATAATAAGATTAAATCTAAAATTTATAGTTTTTTTAGTTTTTTCTACCATCTCTACACTGGAAATATTTACATTATTTATACCTATCATAGTGGTAACATCTCCTAATTTTCCCGGCTGATCAGGTAATGATATCCATAGTGTTGTATTGTATTTTTTAGATTTAGATAATTTAGAAT
>LUMI01000360.1_pt1 | contig 15225 bp, 14 predicted proteins | sample 729681 | NCBI WGS metagenome assembly LUMI01 (sample SAMN03860267, study PRJNA289734) | marine metagenome | biome: seawater column; feature: ocean; material: water; isolation source: Red Sea water column Station 34 - depth 10m | place: Saudi Arabia: Red Sea | collected 2011-10-15 | depth 10 m
TATACAAATTATATATTTATTTTAGGCAGGAAGTCAAATGAAGCTGTATCTATTCTAGACGAGTGTTCTCTTCTCATTTTCCAATCGTTACTTATACCAGCTTGAGCTATACTGATTGCATTTCGTCCATATTTTGCATTGGTAAAATCGATTGCTCTCATTAATGGTTGAGATTTTTTCTCCAAAATTGGTGATAATAAATTTAGTTCTTTTTCAGAAGCGTCTCTTAGCTTCGATAAAATGACTCCAGCTTTTTGATAGAAATAACCATATTTATAAATCTTTCCTAGTCCGCTAATTGCAGTTTTTACAAGTTCAATACTGTTATTAGTTGCCACCGGCAATTCAATAGTAATAGAATTTGAATAGTATTTTCTATTTTTATCAAATGGACTTGTTCTTATAAATATAGTGACAGCTCTCGTAGTTTGTTTATCTGTTCTTATTTTTTCTGCCGCATTTAAACAATGAGTAGTTATAGACTCTTTTAATTTATCTAAACTCTCAACTTTTTTTCCAAACGATCTTGATACACAACAGCTTTTTCTTCTTGTTTCCTCGGTTTCTAAATCTATACAAGAAATTCCTCTTAACTCCATTACTGTTTTTGCACCTAAAACATTAGTACTTTTCTTAACCCATGTGTTTGAAATATTTTTTAGTTTATAAGCATTGTCTATTCCATTTTTAATATATAGTTTTGATAACTGTCTTCCAACTCCCCATACATCTGCAATATTAAAATCTTTTAGTATATTATCGATATTTTCTTTTAGAAATATCACTCCTGCTTTATTTTTTTTGGCAATATGATTTGCAACTTTACTTAAAGTTTTTGTATTTGAAATTCCTACACTTGTTGGTATTCCTGTCCATTTTAAAACTCTTTCTCTTATTTGTTTTCCATATTCTTCAACTTGTTCATCTTTGATATGCGATAAATCTAAAAATGCTTCGTCTATAGAATAGATTTCAATTTTATCAGTAAAACCTTTTAAAACTTTCATCACTCGTCTAGAAAGGTCTCCATATAATGCATAGTTTGAAGAAAATATCTGAACGTTGTTCTTTTTAACTAAATCTTTAACTTTAAAATATGGTTCTCCCATTCTTATTCCAAGTTTTTTTGCTTCAGTAGATCTTGATATTACACATCCATCATTATTAGATAGCACTACGACCGGTACATTTTGTATTTTAGGATTAAATAATCTTTCGCAAGAAACATAAAATGAATTACAGTCAATTAATGCAACTTTTTTTCTACTGCTGTTTGTGTATGACATATGTTACTACTCCCCAAATTATTATTTCTGGATTATCTGTTAAATTAATTCGATCCGATGTGTTTTTTGAACCTGATGTTAAGTAGTTGTTGCCCTTACTTTTAACCAGAGTTTTGACTACAAGTTCTTCGTTGATATTTGCTATAACAGTGGAGAAATTTTTTGGATTTAAACTTTTATCTACTATTAATAGATCTCCATCATATATGCCCACATTAGTCATAGATTTACCTTGTACTCTAATGATGAAAGTAGCTGGTGCATTTGTTATGAGATGAGAGTTTAGATCTATATCGTCCTCAATATAATCTGTTGCCGGAGAAGGAAAACCAGCTCCCACTTTATGTAAATAATAAGGTATTGTTAACTTCATAAATGTTCTTGTTTTGTTCTTTATAGCTGATAAACTACCTTTCAGTCAACCCCTTTTCAAAAGGTTGTTAAAGTGGGTCAAATTGCAAATCGAAAAAAAGAGAGAGATTAGCTAATAACATAACGTGATTAAAAAAATTTTTTCAATATTATTAGTATTACTTGTAACAACAAGTGCTCAAGCAGCATCTAAACTAGACTCAATCAAAAAAAGTGGAGAGTTAAGAGTTGGTACGACAGGAGACTGGGATCCAATGTCAATGAAAGATCCAAAAACAAACAAGTACAAAGGATTTGATATTGATGTGATGAATGAGCTAGCTAAAGATTTAGGCGTGAAAGTGAAATTTGTGCCTGCAGAGTGGAAAACTATTGTTGCAGGAATAACAGCTGATAGATACGATATATCGACAAGTGTAACCAAAACACCAAAAAGAGCAGAAGTGGCCGGATTTACCGCTACATATTACAAGTATGCAACAGTCCCACTTGTTTTAAAAAAGAATTTAAAAAAATTTTCAACTTGGGAGTCTTTAAATAATAGTAGTGTTACAATAGCTACAACGTTAGGAACATCTCAGGAAGAAAAAGCAAAAGAATTTTTTCCAAAATCAAAACTTCAGTCAGTTGAAGCTCCTGCAAGAGACTTTCAAGAAGTTTTAGCAGGAAGAGCTGATGGAAATATAACAAGTTCAACAGAAGCAAACAAACTAGTTATTAAATATCCTCAATTAGCTATAGTTCCTGATGGAGGAAAAAATCCAGCATTTTTAGCTATGATGGTTCCAAAAGGTGACAAGGTATGGAATGATTACGTCAGCAATTGGATTAAGAAAAAACAATCATCCGGATTTTTTAAAACTTTACTGGCAAAGTACGATCTAAAAAGCTTATAATTTAAGTTTCAATACCTCCCATTTACAAATATAGTCAATTAGTGAAATTTTTAAAAATAATTTCTATTCTATTTTTGCTTCAAGGATGTAGTTCTAACTATGAATGGGGTTGGTATATTCTAAGTCCAGATAATATAGATGGTTTAACTAATCTTAAATTTTTAATTAGTGGAATTACAACTACGATTTATATTTCAGTAGTTTCAATCATTCTAGCTATGATTATCGGTTTGATAGTTGCTTTACCTTCATTGTCAAATAATAAATTCCTAACTTATTTTAACATAACATACGTAGAAATTGTTAGAGCCATCCCTTTATTAGTTTTAATTCTTTGGATTTATTATGGCCTTCCAATCATGATTGGGGTAAGTTTCTCGCCATTCGTATCTGGAATAATAGCTTTGACCATTAGTGAGAGTGCGTTTCAAGCAGAAATTTTTAGAGCGGGAATTAATTCAATTTCAAAAGGTCAACATGAAGTATCAGAGTCTTTGGGAATGGATTTCTGGAGAAAGATGAGATTAGTAATTCTTCCGCAAGCGATTAAAGTTGTATTACCAGCCATGGGAAATCAATTTGTTTATGTTTTAAAAATGTCCTCTCTAGTATCAATTATAGGTATAGGAGATTTAACAAGAAAAGCTAATGAGAATTTATACTTTTTTAATTCTAGAATACCTCGTGCTAATCCTAGTAGTATCCTATTTTGTAAGAAAATTAGAGAATAAGCTAGAATACAAATAATTTTTTAAAAGAAATTCTAAAAACTCTTTTTAAAAAGAATGGTACGAAAGTTAATACAACTAATCCCATCATCCAATTTGTTACTAAAATCGTATAGAAAATATCTTGATATTCACCATTTCTAATATTTATGACATACCATAATGACATAAATGGTATTAACGTTAGTCTTAGAATTGTCATGTATAAACTAAAAATTGGTCTTTTCAGTGCCTGAAATAAAGCAGAGGTAATAAAGAAGACGGGATACACGGGCCCAATTAAAGCTGCTACCTGTAAGTAAAGTGCTCCTCTTCGGATTACTTCTAAATCATTAGTAAAAAAAGAGATTATAATTTCTGAAGTTAGATAAACAAATATACCTGCTAATACCATAAATCCTGAACCAAACATCAGAGCTTTTCCATATACTTCTTTTACTCTGAAATACATTTTTGCACCAAAATTTTGACCTGCAATTGATAAAACAGCTGTATTTAAACCTATGACTGGTAACAATAAAACTTGTTCTATTCTTACAGCGGTACCATAACCCGCTGTAGCTAATTCTCCAAATTGACCAACAAAATAGAAAATATTAAATACACCAAACATTATCATCAACATCGTAAACATTATTGGTACCGATTGTTTAAAAAGTGAGCTTAAGTAATCTATTTTTGGTTTGAAGCATTCTGGATAAAGGAATTTTTTTAATTTACAGCAATAGACTTTATTAGCTAAATATATTAACCCAATACACTGAGAAACTAGCGTAGCGATAGCTAAACCAGCGATTCCAAATGCTGGTATAAATCCATAACCAAAAATAAATAATGGATTTAAAAAAATATTTAAGAAAAAGGTAAAAATTAAAACATTTCTATAACTTTTTGTATCACCTTGGGCATTTAAAGTTCCGTTTAAAGATAGTTGAACTAATACAATGATAGCTCCAAAAAAAATTATATCTAAATATTCACGTGTTAAGATTATACTTTCTTCAGTAGAACCCATAATTCTCAAGAGTTCATCAGAAAAATTTAAGCCAAATAAAGTTACGAAAATTGAAATTACGATTGCTAATACTATTGACTGAGCAACGTACATTGAGGCTTTTCTATCTTCCTTGGCTCCAATTGAATTACTGATTAGAGCTGTAGTTCCGGCTCCAATACCGACCGCAACAGCTATTGCTATGAAGTATATTGGCCATGATTTTGCAATAGCTGCTAACGCTTCTGGTGAAATTCTACCTGCAAAATAAGTATCGACTAGATTATAAAAAGTTTGAAATAGGGATCCTGTGCTTGCAGGTATGGTCACTTTTCTTAAGAGTTGCCATATTGAACCTTTAGTCAAATCCATAATTAATATTCCTTTTGAAATTTATGCTTTCTTCCAGCTTTTTTAGCAAGATTAATTTGATTTTGCCTCATGCGAAATCTTGTTTTTTGTGAATTTGAGAGTGTGTCATAACACCTTGGGCACGAAACACCCTCTTCATATTTATAAGATTTTTTATCTTTTATTGAAAAAGTCATTCGACATCCACTGCATACAGAGTAAGTTCCTTGTTTTAATTTGTGTTTAAGAGATACTCTATTATCAAAAACAAAACATTCTCCTTTCCATAGACTGTCTTTCCTCTCAGTTTTTTTCAAATAATTAAGTATTCCACCTTTTAATTGAAAAACATTTTTAAAACCTTTTCTTTTTAAAAATATGGAGGCCTTTTCACATCTAATTCCTCCAGTGCAGAACATTGCTACAGGTTTGGTTTTATCGACTGTTTTTAGATATTTTGGAAAATCTCTAAAATTTTGAATATTTGGATTTTTAGAATTTTTAAAGGTACCCACATCATATTCAAATGGTTTTCTAGCATCTATAACTAAAGTTTCTTTATTTGAAATAAGTTTATTCCATGACTTTCCAGAAACATATCTATTAAGTTTTTTATTCTTTGGGTTTATTTTTAAACCCAATGGAACAACTTCATTTTTGATTTTTATTTTACCTTTGTGGAATGGTTGAAAAAGACTCTCAGAAATATTCTTACTATCAAAATCCTTCAACCGATATTGTCTTTTTATAATCTTTATTATTTTACTAATATCATCTTTTTTGCCTGCAATTGTTCCATTTATACCCTCTGCCGATAAAATTATTGTGCCCCTCACATTTTTTTTTAAAATTTCTTTTTGAAATAGAGATTTATATTTTTTCAAAAATTTAATCTTTTTAAATTTATAAAAACCAAAAACTGTATACATTATTTTTTAATACAAATTGTAAGTCCATCACCTATTGGAATAATATTTTTTGCAACTCTGCTATCTTTCTTAATGTGTGTATTAAATTCCCTTATAATATTTGTAAATTTATCGTTTTTCGTATCATCTATTACTTCTCCGTGCCATAAAACATTATCTATAACAATAAGTCCATTTTTATTAATAAGATCCATAGATGCTTCATAGTATTTAAGGTAATTTTCCTTATCAGCATCAATAAAAATTAAATCAAATCTTTGACTTGAATCTTTCAATTCATTAAGGCTTTCAGTAGCAGGTTTTACAATTTGCTTTATTTTTTTTTCATTTGCTTTTTTATAAAATGATTGTGCTTTAATACTGAATTCAGGACTTTTATCTAAGCTAATTAGAAGACCATCAGATGGAAGGGCTAAGGCCATTGATAAAGCGCTAAAACCTGTAAAACTTCCTATTTCTAAAATCTTTTTAATATTAGAGATTTTAATTAATGTTTGTAGAAATTGTGCTTGAGAAACTGAAATCTGTAATCTCTGTTGATCACCAAGACTTATATTATATTGAATTATCTCTTTCTGAACATCAGTTAAAGATTCTGAATGATCAATAATGTATTTTTCAAGATTTTCAGTTAAATCTAATTTCTTAGGCATAATTAGCCTTTTAAAAGTTTTTTTAGAATTTCATTTGTCAATTGAGGGTTTGCTTTCCCACCAGATAATTTCATAACCTGTCCAACAAAAAAACCAAACAATTTTTCTTTTCCAGCTTTATATTGATCAACTTTATCTTTATTTTTTGATAGTATTTCATTAATCATTTTTTCTAATTCTTTAGGATCGCTTTGTTGTTTCATCCCTTTTGACTCTATGATTTTTTTTGGGTTATCACCGCTTTCAACCATAATTTCGAAAACTTCTTTTGCTATTCTTCCTGAAATCTCTCCAGATTTAATTGATTGTACTAACTCAGCAAAATTTTTAGCAGAAATTGGTGAGTTAGAAATATTAAGTCCTTTGTCGTTGAGCATTGCAAATAAATCACCCATCATCCATGTAGCTGCTAGTTTTTTGTCAGATAATTTTGCAACTTCCTCATAATAATCAGAGATTTCTTTTTCGGAAACCAATACGTTTGCTTCGTATGAGTTAAGCCCATATTCTTGAATAAATCTCTCCTTCTTATTATCTGGCAACTCAGGCAAAGATTTTTTTAAATCATCAATTAATTTTTGTTCAAGTTTTAAGGGTAAAAGATCTGGATCAGGAAAGTATCTATAATCGTGAGCATCTTCTTTTGATCTCATTGATCTTGTTTCATTTTTTTTTGTATCAAATAATCTTGTTTCTTGATCTATCTCTTTTCCATCTTCTAGTAATTCAACCTGTCGATTAGCCTCATATTCAATCGCCATTTGCATAAATTTAATTGAATTTACATTTTTAATTTCACATCTTGTGCCGAAATTTTTATCGCCTACTTTTCTTACTGATACATTTACATCTGCTCTTAATGAACCTTCTTGCATATTGCCATCACATGTGCCCAAGTATCTCATAATGGTTCTTAATTTTTTTATGTAAGCATTTACTTCATCGGGCGAACGAAGATGGGGTTTGCTAACGATTTCCATTAAAGCTATTCCAGAACGATTTAAATCAACATAGGTGCTTGAAGGATCCATATCATGGATACTTTTACCTGCGTCCTGTTCTAAATGAAGCCTTTCAATGCCAATTTCTTTTGAACCATAAGGCATATCCAGTAAAACTTTTCCTTCACCAACAATAGGATTTTTATATTGGGAAATCTGGTAGCCCTGTGGAAGATCTGCATAAAAATAATTTTTTCTATCGAATACTGAATAATTATTTATTTTTGCATTTAAACCTAAGCCTGTTCTTACAGCTTGTTTCACGCACTCCTCATTGATAACTGGTAGCATTCCGGGAAAAGCAGAGTCAATTAAACTTACTTGTTTGTTAGGATCAGCTCCGAATTTAGTTGAGGAGCCTGAAAAAAGTTTTGAATTAGAAAGGACTTGAGCATGAACTTCTAAACCTATAACTACTTCATACTTCCCTTTCTCACCATTTATAAAATAATCAAATTTTTCTTTGCTCATGACCACCACTTTTTAATTTCATTTTTATAACCACAATTCTTTTCGAATGCGTAACCAATATTGAGAATTTTTTGTTCATCTAAGGCTTTACCTATCAATTGTAAACCAAGTGGGTAGCCCTGTTTATCTAATCCAGCAGGAAGAGATAAGGCTGGTAATCCAGCTAAATTTACTGGCACCGTAAAAATGTCATTTAAATACATTGATACAGGATCATTAGTTTTTTCTCCTATCTTAAATGCTGAGCTTGGTGTTGAAGGTGTTAAAATAGCATCAACTTTAGTAAAACTATCATCAAAATCTTTTTTTATTAATTGTCTTACTTTTTGGGCTTTTAAATAATAGGCATCGTAATAACCAGACGATAAAACATAAGTGCCTATTAATATTCTTCTCTTTACTTCATCACCAAATCCTTCTGATCTAGTGTTTTCATACATTTCAATTAAATCTTTTCCTTTTTGTGATCTGTAGCCATATCTTACGCCATCATATCTTGCTAAATTTGATGAAGCTTCCGCAGGTGCAACAATATAGTAAGTAGGCAAAGCATACTTTGTGTGGGGTAATGAAATATCAATTAACTGTGCGCCTAAATCTTTTAATATTTTTTTTCCCTTTTCCCAAAGTTCATCAATTTCCTTTGGCATATTATCTACTCGATACTCTTTAGGGATACCAATTTTCAATCCTTTGATATTATCTTTTAAATTTTTTGAGTATGTTTCTTTTTTTTTATTAATTGAGGTTGAGTCTTTTTCATCAAAACCAGACATTGCCTCAAGCATAATTGAGCAATCATTTACTGTTTTAGTCATTGGTCCTGCTTGGTCTAATGAAGAAGCAAAAGCAACTATACCCCACCTCGAACAAAGACCGTAAGTTGGCTTGAGACCTACAGTGCCAGTAAATGATGCAGGCTGCCTAATAGACCCACCTGTATCTGTTCCAATTGTTGCAGGAGTAAGATCAGCCGCCAAAGCAGAAGAGGATCCCCCTGAAGAACCACCTGGAACTAAATGATCTCCGATAGGATTAATAACGTTACCAAAAAAACTTGTCTCATTCGAAGAACCCATAGCAAATTCATCACAATTTAATTTTCCAAGTAAAAAAGCTCCATTGTTCCATAAATTTTTTGTTACAGTAGACTCATATGAAGGAACAAAATTATTTAAAATATTACTTCCAGCCGTAGTTTTTACATTTTCAGTACAAAATAAATCTTTTACAGCTAAAGGTACCCCGCTAAGAAGTTGTTCATTATTTGGTTTGTTATCAAATTTTTTTGCATTTTCTAATGCTTGATCAAATGTTGTAGTTACAAAAGCATTTAGTTTTTTTGCATTTTCAATGTTCTTTATATATGCTTGTGTAAGTTCTAATGAGGATATCTTCTTAGACTTTATACTTTCCAAAATTTCACTTAAACTTTGATTAGTTATATTGCTCATTACTCAACCACCTTTGGAACTACAAAAAACTCCTCATTTTTTTTTGGAGAATTTTTAAGAATTTTTTCTCTTATCTTGCCATCACTGATTTCGTCTTTCCTTGATCTCAAAGACTGGTTTAAAATCGATGTTAATGGTTCAACTTTATCAGTATTCAGTTCATTTAATTGTTCAATAAACTTGAAAATTGAGTTTAAATCTTTGGTTAAGCTATCTACTTTAGCTTCATCAACTGAAATTCGAGCTAATTTTGCTACATGTTTAATTTTCTCTTTATCTAAGGACATTTGTGCAATAAGTTAATTTAAATGTGTTTTATCACAAATTAGGTAAATTTCATGCTCGATATTGACGTATTTATTGAAAAAACTAAGAAAAAATCAAGATTAATAGGTATTGATCCTGGCGGCAAAAGAATAGGAATAGCTCTATCAGATGAAAATAAAATTGTAGCTACGCCATACACCACGATTATTAAAGAAAATTATAGAGACCTAGTTGATCAAATTAAGAAAATTGTCAAAGAATATGACATAGACGGAATAGTCATAGGTAATCCAATTAATATGGATGGAACGGAAGGGCCTTCTTCACAATCAGCTAAAGATCTAGCTAAAAATCTTTCAAAAGATATTACAGAAAATATCACTTTATGGGATGAGAGACTATCTAGCCAGGGAGCCTTTAATCTATCTAATGATTTAGCAATTAATTCATCAAAAAAAGTGAAGAAATTAGACGAGAATTCTGCTCAATTTATACTTCAAGGGATTCTAGATTATTATCATAAAAAAAATACTTGATATAATATAGTAAAAGGCCTATAGAGTTGATTTTAATGGCAACTGAAAAAAAAGTTACAGCTATTAAAAACACTCCCAAACATCTATTAGGTATTCAAAATTTATCAGTTCTCGAGGCAAAAGAGATTTTAAACGAAGCAAAATCCTTCATAAAATTAAACAGAGGAAGTTCTAAAAAACTAGATGTCCTTAGGGGAAAAACTCAAATAAACTTATTTTTTGAACCTTCTACAAGGACACAGAGTTCATTTGATTTAGCTGGAAAAAGACTAGGAGCGGACGTAATGACGATGAATATGGGTAACTCTGCATTAAAAAAAGGTGAAACATTAATTGACACTGCCATGACATTAAATGCCATGCATCCTGACATTATTGTTATAAGACATCAAGACTCGGGTGCACCAAATCTTCTTTCACAAAAAGTAAATTGTACGGTCATCAATGCAGGTGATGGAAGGAGAGAACACCCTACACAAGCCTTACTTGATGCTTTAACAATTATTAATAGAAAAGGTAACATTGAGGGATTAAAAATTGCAATATGCGGAGACATTCTTCATTCAAGAGTTGCTAGGTCTAATATTTATTTAATGAATATGTTGGGTGCAGAAGTAAATGTCATTGCACCAAAAACTTTAATGCCCAAAGGGATAGATAACTTAGGTGTTAAATCATTTACCGATATGAAAAAAGGATTAGATGGGTGTGATATTGTTATGATGTTAAGATTACAAAATGAAAGAATGCAGGGATCTTTTCTTCCATCAAAGAGAGAATATTACGAATTTTTTGGACTAACGCCAGAAAAACTAAAGTTTGCAAAAAAAGATGCTTTACTAATGCACCCTGGTCCAATGAACAGAGGTGTTGAGATTGATACTAAATTAGCAGATGACATAAATGTTAGTCTCGTGAAAGAACAAGTTGAATTAGGTGTAGCTGTTAGGATGGCATGTTTAAAATTGTACTGTAAATAAATGAAAGAAAAAATTTTGACAAATGTAAGAATTATCGATCCATCTCAAAAGATGGATGAAATAGGAAATATAGTTATCGATGAAAAAGGAAAAATAAAATCCATTGGAAAAAAATCAGGTACATCTAAATCAGCAGAAAAAATTGATTTGAAAGGCCTAGTAGCTATTCCTGGATTAGTTGATATGAAAGCTTTTGTTGGAGAGCCTGGCTTTGAATATAAAGAAAATTTTAGAACACTAAGCCAAGCAGCTTTGGCAGGTGGAGTAACTTCAATTGTAACTATGCCAAATACTAAGCCAGTTATAGACAACGTATCTATGGTGGACTTTATAATTAGAAGGGGTAGAGATAAAGCTAAGGTAAATCTTTTTCCATGTGCTTCGATTACTAGACAGATGGAGGGTAATCAGATGACTGAATTTGGTTTGTTAAAAGCAAGAGGAATTATTGGGTTTAGTGATGTTAATAAAACTATCCAAAATTCTGAATTGATGTCTAGAATAATGAACTATGCTTCAGACATTGATGTTCTGATTATGCAACATGCCGAGGATTATGAATTAGCTAAAAATTCATGCATTAATCAGGGCGAAGTGGCAACAAGATTAGGTTTACAAGGTGTCTCAGATATTGCTGAAAAGATTATTATTGAAAGGGATTTATCTTTGTTAAGTGAATTTCCTTGCAGATATCATATTAATCAAATTTCCTCAAAAAATTCTCTTAATGTTATTAAAAAAAATAAATCTAATGGAATAAAATTCAGCACAGGGGTTTCTATTAACAATTTATCGTTAAATCAAAATGACATCGGAGAATTTAGAACTTTTTTGAAATTATCTCCCCCTCTTAGAAGCGAGGAGGATAGACTTTCATTAATAGAAGGAATAAAGAATGATCTCATTAATGTAATTGTATCAGATCACATTCCTGAAGATGAGGAAAGTAAAAGACTTCCGTTTGCACAAGCAGCGACAGGTTCTATCGGTATAGAGACATTGCTATCTTTATCTTTAGAGCTTTACCATAATGAATCATTGCCTTTGGAAAAAATAATTAAGTGCTTAACGATTAATCCAGCTAAGATACTAAAAATAGATAAAGGATCCCTTAAAGAAGGATCGGACGCAGATATTTGTATATTTGATCTGGAAAAACCATGGGTAGTGAAAGCTGAAGAACTTAAATCAAAATCAAAAAATACTGCAATTGAAAATAGAAAATTACAAGGTAAAGTGAAAATGACTTTGCTTCAAGGCGAAGTAGTATATTCGAACTAATGGACATAGATTTAATTATTGTAGCAATTTACTCATACCTTTTGGGATCAATACCATTTGGATTACTCTTAACTAGGATATTTCTAAAAAAAGATATTAGAACTGTTGGCTCTGGCAATATCGGAACTACAAATGTGCTTAGAACCGGAAATAAATTTCTCGCAATAACTACGTTAGCTCTTGATTTATTTAAAGGATACATTTCAGTTTATATAACAATATTTTATTTTGAAGACTTAACCTCTCTATCTGCATTAATTTGTTTCATCGGACATATTTTTCCTGTTTGGTTAAAATTTAAAGGAGGAAAAGGTGTGGCAACTTACCTTGGAATAATTTTAGCTTTATCAAATAAATTTTTTTTAATTTTCATCATGGCCTGGATTTCTTTATCGTTATTATTTAGATTTGCATCATTATCTTCAATGATTTCTTCGTTAATAGTTTTTCTCTATGCATATTTTTACGAAATAAATAACAATATCCTAATACTTTTTATTTTTTTTGTGATGATTCTTTTTACTCATAAAGAAAATATTTTAAGACTTAAAAGTTCTACAGAAAATAAAATTAAGTTATAAGTGCTGTCTTTTCTAGTTTTTCAATAATAAATTTGACAAACTCGTTTAATTTTGAAAATAAACAATTAATGAACTTAGTAATTGTTGAAAGTCCAGCTAAAGCAAAAACAATAAATAAATATTTAGGAAAAGATTATTTAGTTTTAGCAAGTTATGGTCATATAAGAGATTTGCCTTCAAAAAATGGATCTGTCGATCCAGAAAATAAATTTCAAATGGAATGGGAAATTGATTCTTTTTCCAAAAAATATTTAAAAGAAATTACAAATGCTGCTGAAGACTCAGATAAAATTATTTTAGCAACGGATCCAGATCGTGAAGGTGAGGCTATAGCTTGGCACGTTAAAGAAGTTCTGGAAAAAAAGAAACTTCTCAAAGATAAAAATTTAGAAAGAGTTGTCTTTAATGAAATTACTAAAAAAGCAATACTCGATGCTATAAAAAATCCTAGACAAATCCATTTGCCTTTAGTCGAAGCTTACTTAGCTAGACGAGCGTTAGATTATCTTGTCGGATTTAATATCTCACCAATTCTTTGGACTAAATTACCTGGATCAAAATCAGCAGGAAGAGTTCAATCTGTGGCCTTAAAGCTTATTACTGAAAGAGAAAAGGAAATAGAATTATTTAAACCAGATGAATATTGGACTCTTACATCAGACTTTACAAATAAAAATAATAAAAATATTTTTTCAAAATTAAGTTTATTTAATGGAGAAAAAATAGAAAAATTTTCTTTCAAAAATAAAGAAGAAATACAAAAAGCAGTTGATGTAATCAATAAAACAAAATTTAAAATTACAGATGTAAACACAAAAGTATTCAGACGTAATCCCCTAGCCCCTTTTACCACTTCTACCTTACAGCAAACTGCTTCAGGACGATTTGGTTTTGGAGCTTCCAGAACAATGCAAATTGCACAACGACTGTATCAAGGAGTAGATATCGAGGGTGAAACTACCGGATTAATTACTTATATGAGAACTGATGGAACTAATATTTCAAAAGAAGCAATTGAAGATTTTAGGAAATTCATTACTGATGATTATGGTGATAAATATTTGCCAGAGGCACCGAATAGTTATACTGGAAAAAAAGCAAAGAACGCTCAAGAAGCTCATGAAGCAATTAGACCAACTAATATAAGTAGAAAACCCTCTGACATCAAAAAATATGTAAATGCAGATCAATTTAAACTCTATGAATTAATTTGGAGTAGAGCCTTATCATCTCAAATGACACCAGCAGAATTTGATAGAAATACGATAATTATTTCGTCAATTGATAATAAAATTAACTTTAGAGCTAGCGGCTCAGTAGTAAAATTTGATGGATTTCTTAAAGTTTATCAAGTTCAAGAAACTGACGAAGATGCAAAGAATATTTTGCCTGAAGTCAAAGTTGGTGAAGAAATTAGCATACTTAAGTTACATGATGAGCAGCACTTTACAGATCCACCGCCACGTTACTCTGAAGCTAGTTTAGTAAAAAAGATGGAGGAGTTAGGCATCGGTAGACCCTCCACTTACGCTAGTATTATTTCGGTATTATCAACTAGAAATTATGTGGAATTAATTAATAAAAGGTTTAATCCAACTGATAGAGGCAAGCTAATTTCAGCTTTTTTAGAGAAATTATTCTCTAAATACGTAGATTATAATTTTACTGCAGACTTAGAAAATCAGCTAGATGAAATCACTAGTGGTAAAATTGAATGGGTTCAAGTTTTGAATAATTTTTGGAAAGATTTTTATGAAAATGTGGGAAAAGTTAAAGAAAAGAGAACTAGAGAAGTATTAGACTTATTAAATGAGAGTTTAGGGGCTTTAATTTTTGAAAGAGATGATAAAGACGCAATCGATCGAAAATGCAAGTTGTGTTCCAATGGAGAACTAAGTCTAAAGAATAGTTTTAGAGGTGGTGCTTTTATAGGATGTTCAAATTATCCAGAGTGCAAATTTACTAGACCTTTATCTAAAGCTAAAGCTGCAGCTCAATATAACTTAGCAGAACCTAAACTACTGGGTCAAAACGAAAAAGGTAAAGATATATATTTAAAGAATGGTAGATTTGGTCCCTACTTGCAATATGAAAAAGAAAAAGAAGAATTAGAAACAAAAAAGAAAAAAGGTAGAAAGAAAAAAAATGAGAATGAACATCTTCAAAATGTATCAATTCCAAAAGGTATAGATGTTGACAGTGTTGATTTAGATAAAGCAAAATATTTATGCTCTCTTCCTAAAGTATTAGGACAGCACCCTGAAAATGGACAAGATATAACTTTAAATTCTGGAAGATTTGGACCATATCTAAAATGTGAAAATAAATCTGCAAGACTTGAAAATGTTGAGGATCTATTTTCTATTGGAATTAATCGAGCAATAACATTAATAGCTGAAGCTAAGCCTGGAAGAATTTCTTCTTCACTTATTAAAGATCTTGGAG
>LUMI01000678.1_pt1 | contig 15224 bp, 17 predicted proteins | sample 729681 | NCBI WGS metagenome assembly LUMI01 (sample SAMN03860267, study PRJNA289734) | marine metagenome | biome: seawater column; feature: ocean; material: water; isolation source: Red Sea water column Station 34 - depth 10m | place: Saudi Arabia: Red Sea | collected 2011-10-15 | depth 10 m
TCCTTGGACTTCGTCATTGTCCATTCTTATATAAATTGGTAAAGTATCCTCATTTTTTTCAATATCAACCTCTTCAATATTGCACTCTACAATCTCGCCCTCAACATTTACACATTTAGCATCAATAGAGCTCTTGAATGTTTGCTCAATACTTTCATTGGTTAATAATAAACTTTCATCAAAGTTTAATGATCTTAAAATAGTTTTTTGGACATCAGCTTTAAGATTTTGATCTTGCAAATCTTTAACACTGTCCTTTGTAAATGAGAGCATTGTTCCCAAAACAACAGTTACAATAAAAACGAAAAAAAGAGTGTAATTATTACTATACATTTCTTGCTAACCTCATTTTTATGTTTGCTTGAACTACATAATAATCTATTAATGGAGCAAACATATTCATAATTAATATTGCTAAAAATACACCTTCAGGATATGCTGGATTTATTGAACGAATTATGACAGTTAATACTCCAATCAAAAAGCCGTAAATCCATCTTCCTGTGTTAGTATGAGATGAAGTGACAGGCTCAGTGGCCATAAAAACAGTACCAAATAAGAAACTACCAATCAAAATGTGCTGTAAAGGAGTAATTGTTAACATTGCATTTGGAAAACCACCAGCTTGCAGGATGCCATCAACAGTTAAATAGTTTAATAAATTAAAAAGCAGTGCAGTAAAGACTAAGCCCAAAACAGAAGAAACCATAATTCTCCATGATGCTATACCACAATAAATAAGAAAGAAGGCACCTAATAATATTAATAGCTTATTTGTCTCTCCAATAGATCCTGGAATTAAACCCCAAAACATATTTAAAGTTGAGTAATCAAATTGTGTATTGGCTGCAAAAAGATTTGAAGCAGTATCGTATTCTACTGGATTTGCTGGAATTGCTAATGCAGTAGCTCCACTATATCCATCAGGACCTACAGCCCATACTTTATCCCCAGATATCTTTGTAGGAAAAGCAAAATACATAAATGCTCTTGATGTCAAAGCAGGATTAAAAATGTTTGTTCCTACTCCACCAAAAATTTCCTTACCAATAATTATTCCAAAACTTGTTCCAATAAATACTTGCCATAAAGGAACATCTGGTGGCATAGTTAGAGGTATTAATGCACAACTAACTAAGAAACCTTCATTGACTTCGTGCTTCCTAATTATTGCAAATGTTAACTCGCATATTGCACCTGCAACAAAAGTTGCAATTAAAATTGGAATTACATAGGTGAATCCAAAAATAGTATTTCCAACAATACCTCTTTCAATTTCCATGGCAAGAGCATTTAAGTAGCCAATATTATAAGCTCCAAATATATAACAAGGAATGAGAGCTATCACAACAAAGAACATAGTTCTTTTGATATCCATATTATCCCTAATATGAGGACCTTTGCTTGTTTGTTTATTAGTGGAAAAGAAAATAGTATCTGCAGCTTCCCAAACAGGATAAGCCCAAGATAGAGGCTTACCTTTTTCTACAAATTTTCCAGTTTCTTCAAATATTTTTCTTAAAAAATCCATAATTACTTATCAAAATAAATTGTATCTAAACCTTTCCTAATAATTGCACCTACATCAGATTTACTCGGGCATACAAAAGAACATAATGCAACATCTTCTTCATCGCATTCATAAATACCAAGCTGCTCCATTTCATCAATATCATTTGCTTCAATACTTCTGGCTAATGCATTAATATAAATATCCATTGGAAAAACTTTCTCCCATGCATCAACAGGAACAAATGCTCTATTACTTCCATTTTGTAATGTGGTAAAATCAAAACTTTTCTTATTTGATCCTAGGTAAGCATTGAAAACACTATATTTTGATTTTCCACCTGGATGTAACCAACCGATAAAAGGTCTTTCAAATGATTCTTCAATGACAGAAAAAGATGAATGATAAAATCCTAAGAAGCCTTCAAAATCAACTTGTTTCCCTGTCAATACATTACCAGATATAATTCTAACATTTTCCATCAATAAAGAATCTTTATATAAATCAAATCTAGCGCCAATTCGAGATTTGATATACGAAGGCTTTACAGCAGGTCCTCCAACACAAATATTCAAAGAAAAATCGATAATACCTTTGGAAAATAGCTTTCCTAAAACTGGTAAGTGACTTCCTTGTACAGTCCAAACAACTTCATTCTGGTTCAAAGGATTTACTCTATTTAAAATAACACCAACATTTCCAGATGGATGCGGTCCCTCAACTTGAATCAAATTGATAAAATCATAATCGGACAAAAATGAAAAGTTATCGCCCCTAACAGCAACATAAAGTTGTCCATCAGTAAGCTTCTTAAGATTAGACAATGCAGAAATGATGTATTCTTTGTTTTCAGCTAATGAAAAAGATAAATCATTTGCTAATGGCGAAGAATCAGCAAGACTTACTACAATACATTTAGGACTATCGCTAGGATTAACAACTTTATTAAAAGGTCTTTGTGTAAAAAAGGGCCAAAAATTATGTTTTTGAATGAACTCCTTTACATTATCTTTTGATGATAGATTGATTTGTTTATCAGATTCAATATTTTTTTCTTTTTCTTCATCTATTTCAATAATGATATCAAGCACTGCTCTTCTTTCTCCATAAACAATTTTAGAAATAGTTCCAGAAGCAATTGATGGCCATTTAACTTCAGAATTCATCTTGTCAAAAAATAAAGCATCACCTAAAGAAACTTGATCACCTTCTTTAACTAAAAGCTTTGGCTTGATGTAATTAAAATCTTGAGGAGAAATCGAAACAAATTTTTGTGTAGGCGCGTTAGAAAATTCTCTGGAAGCAAGCCCAGAAATGTTAATATTATGCCCCTTTTTAATCGTTATTTTTTGCATCAACTCTTAGGATTGTTTTAAATGCTTTAATTTGACAAGTGAAGGTACTAAAAAAGATTGTTGAGTTCTATAAAATTATTGCAAAAAAATTATTTTTTTGCTTTCCATTCAAAATAATTTCCATCATAGGAAGATTTTGACTGCCATTCTTTAACTTTTGAATCAATATTATCAATTACATCTTGATCAATATCATGAATTAAATCAATTGTTAAATCTCCAACAGTTTTAGCGCTAACTCTCGATGCCTTAATATTACCTTTACCAGTAATTGCATTACCCATTCCGTGCACTTTTTCTAATTCGTCAAACTTTCCAGAGTCTTCATCAACAATATTATAAGTTGATCCATCCATTGGAATTCCTTGAATTGGTTCAGGCAAACTACCAATTGAACTTATAAAGGTATTTCCATAAAGAATTTTATTGGAATTTTCTTTTGCGATTAATTTGCCATCAATGATTTCATTCTCAATGACTTCAATTCCATTTAAAATATTATCTTCATAGGATAGTCCAACTGGCTGAGTACACTCAGCAACTTTAAATAAAAATTTATCTAATGTATTGTTTAAAATTTTCCTTCGAGCAAGTTTTCTTTTTTCAACCATTTCAGGAGTAGCATCTTCAGGAATAGTGGTTAAAGGCATATTTTCTATATTTCTTCTATAGACTAGGGTCGTTCCATTTATACCTAAATCTTCATACTTCATATCATACTGTTCTAAATATTTTGGTATACCTTTATGCTCCATTTCAATGATATCGAAATTTTCAATTTTAGATTCAACTTTCTGCCTAACAAGTTCTAATTGAGTAATCTTACAAACATCAATTGATGCTAATCCACCTCCAATAACAATTGCATCATCTTTGATATCCACTTTAGGACCGTTATAAGATGATTCATGATAATGGTTGAACCAATAGACAAAAGGATTTTGGTAATAAAAATTATCAAAATCTTCAATTTCTTTTATAGGAAAAGATCTATCTTTCCACGCTCCATTAGCAAAATAAATGCAGCTCCATCCCATATTATAGATTTCTTCGAAAGATACATCTTTACCAATCCTGGTTAACGGAACAAAATCGACTAATTCATTAGATATAATATCATCAATCTTAAAGTATTCATTAATACGTTGTTTTTCATGCCATCTAGGAAGACCATCTTCAATTTTTCCATATGGCATTCTATTTTGTTCAACAACAACGCATCGAATTCCTTCATCAGTAAGTTTCTTTACCGCAGTTGAACCAGAAACTGCACCACCAATTATTAATACTACTTTCATTATTTTGTTTATTTATTAAATTTATAAAGCATGAAGTTAATAAATAATTTAATAATTCAAATCATTCCTTTTTTACCAAAGTTTTTTGTAAAAATTGTAGCTTCTCCTTATATAGCTGGAATTACTGATGAAGAAATGCTAAAAAACGTTCAAAAGCTAAATAACAAAGGTTTTAAAGTTGCGATAGATATTTTAGGAGAACATGTTGAAACGGAGAAAGAGGCAGATGAAATCACCCAAAGATATATATCAATTTATGATGAAATATCTAAAAGAAACCTATCTGCAAATATTTCCATAAAACTAACTCACATTGGACAAGATTTAGGACTGGATATTGTTAAGAATAATCTTACTCAACTTGTACAAGCAGCTAAAAAGAATAATAATTTTCTTAGACTAGATATGGAAAATGTACCTTATACATCAGAAACAATTCAACTATATAAGGAAATGTTTGAGCATTATGATCAAATAGGTATTGTGATTCAGGCATATCTTCACAGATCTTTTGATGATATTAAATCACTTAGTGATGAAAAATTTAATGTTCGAATATGTAAAGGCATTTATGTTGAAGACCCTAAATTGGTATTAAAGGACTATAATGATATTAGAGAAAATTACATAAGACTTGTAAAAGAGGCTTTAAATAAAGGCTCGTATGTTGGTATTGCTACACATGATGAGTTTTTAATTGATAATATTTATTCATGGATAATTAAAAATAATATTTCTAAAGATCAGTATGAATTTCAGGTATTACATGGTGTTCCAATGCAAAAAAAGTTAGAAATGTTGATGAATGATGGAAACACAGTTAGAGTATACCTTCCATATGGGGACAATTGGTACGATTATTCGGTTAGGAGATTAAAAGAGAATCCTAAAATGGCAGGATATATAATTAAAAATTTATTCTTATCAATTTTTAGAATTAAGTGATTGCCTGAACCTGTAAATAAAAAGAAGTATAAGACCAGCAAGATTTGGAAACCAAACTTCCGGATTTGACCACGGTATACCATCAAAAGAAAAGTCAGATACAGGCCAAATAATTTTTGTGGGAAAATATTCTTTTGAATGAAATGGAAAATCTAAAATTATATGAAAGGGCCATGCAAGCATTGGAAATGCTAATGGTCTTTTAAAATAGTAAACAAAACCAATAACAACAAAAGCAGGAACGAAACTGTGAAATAAATCATAGTTGAAAAATAACCATCCAGGAATTGAATCTAAGCTTGGAGGCCCACTATAATTATAATCGCCCTGAAATAATCGTATAATAATTAATAATCCAAATGAAAATAAATCTGGCATTGCTCCAAAAAAAATAGCCAATTTTGAATAGCCTGAATAACCAAACAGGCCTTTACCCCATAAAGCATGACTTAAAGTATCCATTTATTTTGCTAGGGCACCCATAGGGTCCCAAGGCTTTAATGGAATAGCCTCAGCATTTTGAAAAATATCATTTAATTCATCAGATAAATAATCTTTATGAACAACTACTTCATAATTATACTCGTCAAACCAATCATCAGACATAATATGGTATCCTTTATTACCTCCTTTATCACCCCAACTATTTTCAACTCTCCATTTTATTGATTTTCCATTATCATCTAAGTCAACACCAGTAAATAGCATAGCATGGGTCATTTGGCTCTGACCATATTCTAATCTTTCTGCTTTATTCATTTTAAAGTCAGTATTATAAAACATTTCGTAATCAAATAAATCAGTGTCCATAACGCCTAAATCTCTATGAAAATGTTTACCAACATCACAACCAAACCACACAGGATGATCATCTTTAATTGATTTTATGCTCGCGTCTTTCATTACGTCACTTTCAACATTTAAATATCTAATAGGACTTCCTTCAATAACATTTCCTAAATGTTCTACAGTATAAACTTTATTATACTCTTTATTACTCATTGGGCAATTTATTAAACAGACATAATCATCGAGATTCAATCCAACATGATCTTCATAAAAAGATTGAGGAGTTAAATTTTCGTATCTACTAAATTTTTTGTCTTTATCTCTTACTTGCCAATTAAAACTTTTTGGAGGAGTGCCCAAATGCATCGATAGCATTTTAAAAATTTCTTCAATCATAGAATTTTTTAGCTTATTTAATTCTTCATTTGATGCACCTTTTGAAAACTCTTTGCGAAGATCATGAGCATTTTCTCTTAGCTTTCTTGCAAGCATTTTATTCATTTCAGCTGATTGACTTGAAGAAAAAGATTCGGACATTTCTGCCTGTGGAATAACACCATATTTGTTAATTAGGTTTTTCCACATATCCCATTGTCCTCCATCTTCTGTTGGAGTTTGTAATAAATGCATAACGATTCTACTATCAAAATTCTCTTCAACAGTTGATAAAATTGATTCTAAGAAATAATTAGATTTTTCTAGCTTATCCCAAAACATAAAATAGCTTTGTGAGAACTGAAAATCTTTAAGATTATGTTTTCTACCAAGGTAAACCCTAAAAAGATTGAGACCTGCAAATCCCCAGCATCTACCGCTTGATTTTTGATTGGTGGCTGGCATTTCTCCTGAAATAACATGGGAAAATGAATGATCTATTTTACGATATTTTTCCCAATCCATTGAAAGTTCATTAGAATTGGTTTTGATCATTGCATTTCTAACTACCTTTACATGATTATCAGATGAATATTTATCTCTAAGTTGTTGAATTTGATCTTGTGATATTTTTTTTGACATGTGAATTCCTTCTTTATGAACCTCGTTTACCCCAAATCATTTTATTTTTAAGGGTTTCGTAATAATTATAATCTTTAAAAGTAATAAATTTTAAATGATGATTAGCTTGTGATAATTTTACTGTTGAAGTTTTAGTGAAATTAATAATATTCTGTCCATCAACAATTAGCTTCAAATCATTTTCAGACTCTTTGCTAAACCTAAATTCCACTTCCACGTCAGATGGTAAAACTAAAGGTCTTGATGTTAATGAATGGGGAGCGATAGGTGTTATAACTATTGAAAAAACGTCGGGCTGAACAATTGGACCACCTGATGATAATGAATAGGCAGTTGATCCTGTTGGCGTACTAATGATTATACCGTCCGACTTATAATCACTTACATGCTGATTATCTATAAATAATGATAATGAAGTCACTCTGAATGAGGTTTCATTCTGAACAACAAAATCATTAACAGCATAATATGAATCTTCATTACCAGAAATTTTTGCGGATAAGACTAATCTATCCTGAATCTTAAACTCATTCTTTTTAACAGATTCAAGCTTATCTATAAGTACCTCAGGAGTAATTTGGGCTAAAAATCCTAATCCTCCTAAATGAACACCTAAAACTGGTACAGATGGGTCTGAGAAAATTCTAACTCCAGAAATGAGTGTTCCATCTCCTCCAAAACAAAGAAGAAAATCAACTTCGGGAGGATTTTGTGAAGAAAAGTATGAGACCTCTGAATCAACATCTATACTTTTTAATCGGTCGGCTAAATAAACTTCAAGATTGTTGTCATTTGCCCACTTTATAGTACTTTGGACTAATGCTGGAACTTGTTCTTTTTCAGCATTAGCCCATATAGCAAAACTTTTGACTTGCATTTTACTTATCTATTTTTTTTCTTATGTCTATCTGCTCTTAAACGCTTTTTACGTTTATGAGTATTCATTTTTCTTTTTTTTCTCTTTTTACCGCAAGGCATTTATTACTCCTAATATTCGATTAATTTTTCATTTACTGTTTTTTTCATCAATTTTGATGGTTTAAAAACAGGTACATATCTTTCAGGTAGAAATATAGGATCACCGGTTTTTGGATTTCGTGCTTTTTTTGGCAATCTATGTTTTACACTAAATGTTCCAAATCCTCTTAATTCTATTTTTTCATTATTGCTCAATGCTTTAATTATTTCGCTAAATGACTCATTAAGAACAGCTTCAACCTCAACCTTTGTTAGGCCAGTGGCATTAGCAACATTATCTACTATATCTTGTTTTATCATTCCCTAATTACTCAAAATAAATTGTAAGTTTTTGACCTGGATAAATTGTAGAAGATTTCATACTATTCCAACTCTTTATTTTTGAAACAGTCGTATCATTATTTTTAGCAATCGTACTCAAATTATCCCCGACTTTAACAATATAAACATTTTTCTTTGGAGTATCCTTAACTGGTTGACCTTTAACAAATAATGTTAATTTTTGCCCGGGATAAATATTTGAACTGGATCCCATGTTATTCCACTTTCTAATCTCACTAGCTCTTGTATTGTAGTCTGTATAAATTTTCTTTTCAGGGTAGTTTGAATACAGGCCACCTTTAACTGGAATTTTAAGTCTCTGTCCAACAGATAGTTTATTAATATTTGAAATATTATTTATTGTCTGTAGGTCTGCAACTAATACTCTATATTTTGAAGCTATTGAAATAAGGTTCTCACCTTTTTGAACTCTATGTTCTACTTTTTGAACTGCAAACTTTTCATTATCTGGAATCGCATTAAATTGTTTATAAAAAGATTCTTTTTTACCAAATGGAATATTTAAAGAATAAGAACCATTATTTGGAGTAGCTGGTTGTCTCAGCTCAGGATTCAGTTTTTTAATTGTACTAACTTTTGTACCTGCTGCTTTTGCTATTACATTTAGATCAGAACTCTTTTCAATTTTGACTTCATCATACTTTAAAGGGTTATTTTTAGGAATTTTAAAACCATATTTTTCAGGATTTTGTAAAATTATGGCTGATGAAAGATAATATGGGATATAATTCTTTGTATCTTTCGGTAGAGAGTATAATTGCCAATAATCTGAAGTTTCATGAAGTTTTAAAGCTCTATTTACTCTTCCAGGACCAGTATTATATGCTGCAAGAACTAAATACCAATCTTCAAACTCTTCATATAAATCTCTAAAATATTTAGCTGCAGCATGAGTTGATTTTATTGGGTCTTGTCTTTCATCAATGTACCAATTTCTATTTAATCCATATTGCTTTCCTGTTGAGTACATGAATTGCCATAAACCAACCGCTTTAGCCCTGGAAATAGCTTTAGGATCAAAGCCAGATTCAATCATTGAAACAACAATTAACTCTTCAGGTAAATCATACTGTTCTAAGATTGGTAACATTAAATCTTTGTACTGGACATATCTTCTGAGCCATATGTTAAATCCTTTTCGGCCTTTACCTTGAAAATACCTTATATAACTTTCAACTTGTGAATTTGTAACTAAGGGTATATGTCCTTCTCTATCATCAATAATAGTAAATTTTGTCATACCCATTTCAATTGATTCATTTTCAGATGTCAATTCAGCTATATCTTTTCTTATTAAATCAGCTGTTAATATTTGAGTAGAACTATCAATGGTATTTAATCTGGTTGTATAAATTTTAACAAAATCATCTTGAAATTTTTCAAATTCAATTTTATCTAATTCTTCTCTAACACCTATTTGTTCAACATCAGATAATAGATCAAAAACCTTTTTAATATTATACACAACTTCAACAGTATCTGAATTGACATCAGCAATAATTGCATCTGATAAAAATTGCTTTGCTTCGTCCAAAATGGAAGTAATTCTATTTGATGTTCCTAAAAAAGAAATATCATCGGTATTCATGAATGGTTTTCTAGGTTTTTCTGAAAGATTTTGTCCAAAAATTATTGAGGACATAATTATGGCAACTATTATTCTATTGTTTATCATAAAGTTGTGAAATTATCTGAATTAGTTTGGATAAGCAAGCTAGCGTTTTTTTATTTTATTAATATAATTTGTACTACTATAGCCATCATAAAAACTTATGGTTTTTACTTGACCTCCATTTTGCATTACTGTCTGGTAGCCCACAATATCTTCAATATTATAATCTCCTCCTTTGACAAGAATATCAGGTACTATGTCTTTTATTAAATTTTCTGGAGTTTGTTCCTCAAACATTATAACTGAATCAACTGACTCTATTGCTGATAATAAAGTTGCTCTATCTTCAAAAGAATTTATGGGTCTATCTTCGCCCTTTAATTCTTTAACTGAACTATCTGAATTAAGACCAATAATTAAAAAATCTCCAAGTTTTTTTGCTTGAGCTAAATATCTTACGTGACCAACATGCAATAGATCAAAGCAACCATTTGTGAAGACTATCTTCTTTCTTTCAGCCTTAATTCTATTAATAATTTCAATATTGTCTTTAAGTAGAAATCGCATTTTAATCAATCTTCATATTTTTAATGTTTGTTTTAATTTTTTCGGTCAAATAATCTCTATCATTAAAAGAATAATTTTCAGTAATAATTGGTTCTCCAAACTCAAAACTTATGACACTTTGTGATATATCAAATAATTTTTTTTTGGACCAACTGTAGGTTCCTGATATTGCAACAGGTACTACAGGAATATCTGTATTTATAGCAAAAATAGCTGCACCCTTCTTAAATGGTAAAAGATTCCCATCACTAGTTCTCGTTCCTTCTGGAAAAATAGCAACAGATCTTGGTATCTTTTTTATATCTTCCATCAAATTATTCATCGATTTCACAGCGCTATCATTATTTTTTCTATCAACAAAAATGAAGCCTGCTCTATCTAAAATTGATTTAAAAATAGGTATTTTGCTAAGTTCACTTTTTGCAATAAATACCGTATATCTGTTTACAGCAATTAATAAAAGAGGGATATCAATTAGGGAAGCATGATTTGATGCAAAAATGTAATTCCTATCTTGCAGATTATGCTTTCCTTTTACTATCAATTTAATGTTAAAAATGAATGATAAAGTTTTTCCCCAAATAACTCCAAAAAACTTAAAATTTTCTTTCTTACCCGTTAATAAAATTGCGAAGAAAGAACTAAGACCAAATAATAATGTCCAAAAAATAAGGTTTAAATAAATCCATATAATTCGCAATTATTTTATCTCCGAAATTTCCATGTAAGGCTGGAGACTTTTTGGAATACGAATACTTCCATCTTCTCTTTGGTGAGTTTCAATAAAAGCAGCAAAAATTCTAGGTGTTGCTAATCCTGATCCATTTAACGTATGAATAAAATCTGTATTTCCATCAGAATTTTTGAACCTAATATTTCCTCTCCTTGATTGAAAATCTTCAAAATTACTGCATGATGATACCTCTAACCATTTTTCTTCTCCCGGAGCCCATACTTCAAGATCAAAACACTTTGCAGCAGCAAAGCTCAAATCACCAGTACATAATTCAATTACTCTATAGTCGAGCTCCAACAAATCAAGAATATTTGTTGCTTGCTTTACCAAAGAATCAAGTTCATCATAAGATTTTTCCGGTTCTACAAATTTTACTAATTCAACTTTATTAAACTGATGTACTCTTAGAAGACCTCTAGTATCTTTTCCATAAGATCCAGCTTCTCTTCTAAAGCATGCCGAGTACCCGAGGTAATATTTAGGTAAATCATCAAAAGATAAAATATCATCTTTATGAATATTTGTTAATGAAACTTCAGCAGTTGGAATCAAAAAAAGATCATCTTTTTCAATATGATACATATCCTCTGAAAATTTTGGAAGTTGACCAGTAGTTAAAGCTGAATCTGGTTTTACTAAGAAAGGAGTAAAAAACTCCGTATAGTTAAAGTTTTTAAGATGATAATCAATCATGAAATTAATTAATGCTCTTTCCAGCAATGCCCCTTTGCCTTTATAAAGTGGAAATCCACTTCCAGACATTTTGGCAGCTACTTCAAAATCAAGTATATCTAACTGCTTGCCAATATCTATATGATTTTTAACATTAAAGTTAAGTTCTTTATTGGTCTTTTTTTCAAAAACAACAACATTATCTTTTTCTGAAGAACCTTGAGGACATGATGAATGAGGTAAATTAGGTATTTCTAATAATGCATCTTTTAAAGATGATGACAACTCTCTTTGTTCTTTTTCAAGCTCTTTAATTTTATCAGAAAGAATTTTTAAATCAGCAAAAATATCTTCAGCAGATTCTCCTTTGGATTTCAATATTCCAACTTCTTTAGATTTGCTATTTTGGTCTGCTTGCAATTCATTAAGTTTTGTGGTTAGTGTTTTTAAACTATCATCTAACCTTAAAATATTATCGAGGGAAATATTCTTATCTTTTTTTGCTAAAGATTGTAAAATTTTATCTGAATTGTTTCTTATTTTTTTTATGTCCAGCATGAGACAATTTACTCATATATATTTACATTTATAGTATCAATTAATTTCTTATTGTTCTGAAAATTAAAAACATAACTACCCGATGTATCAGGCTCAAACTGAGTGAAATAATATCCAGAAATAGGATTATATAATAGCTTAATTGTACTTATTACTTCATCATCAATTAAAACTTCAGCTTGAAGATTTTTTAATTCAGAATCTACCAAATTTGAGTAACCATAAATAAATATAGGTTCGTTAAGCTTATTGTATTTATTTGCAATGTGAAATGAATATTGAATATCAGCATCTTTTAAAATCCAATCAATTATTTCATTTAATTCTGAAATATAATTTTTTGAAATGTTAAATATATCATTTATAGCAATAAATGATGATTTAAATGAGCCATTTTGGTTTCTAGAAAAATTATTAAAATCATTTAAATTTATACCTTCGTCATACTTAATATTAAAGATAGGGAAAAAATCTTTTAATACTTTAGTATCCTGATCTGTCAGCATTTAAATTATTTATTATGTGAGGAGTATTAAAATTTAATTTACCAGACAAGATAGCAATTTTAGGTTTTTCAATCTTTAAACTACTTTTGAAAATATGTTTATTGTTTGAGATATTTGTTTCGCCATTTAAAGCTGAAATACCAATTTCAAAATTTTTTTCGTAATCAACTTCTCCCCCAATCATAAATGATTGAAAATAATTTTTTTCATTTGATAAAACTTTAATTGGATTGGAAGCAACTAATCTTTTATCATTTAAAAGAGCTATTTGAACCTCTCCATTTCCTCCATTGATACTTAAAATTTCAACGTCAATATAAATTGAGTTTTTATCAAATTGATTCGGGTAAATAAGAATATTTTGAATAGATAAGTCTAAAGGTTCATCAATTATTGATTCATTTACCCCCATAGATGAATTATTTTCTATAATGGTATTTTCTTTATCCTTTGAACAAGATACCAAAGTGATAAAAAAAATTAAGCTTGCTATAAAGAAATTATAATATTTCATTAAACAAGCATTCCTCGTGAATAAGCACTAAAATCTTTATCAAAATCTATTTTATTATTATTGACTTTATGTAATGCTAAAAATGCAATCATATCTGCATTGTCAGTACAATACTTCATTGATGGATAAATAATCTTTTGATCTAATTTATCTAATTTGTATCTCAATCTCTTGTTTGCAGCAACACCTCCACAAATAATTCCAGAGTTTGCAGAGTATTGGTTCATTGCTTTTTCAAACTTACTAATTAAAGTATCAACAATAGCTTCTTGATAGCTCGCAGCTATATCTTCATAACTATATTTATTGTCATTTACACAATTAATTAATGCGGTTTTTAATCCACTGAAACTAAAATTAAATGTATTATCATTAATCATTGGCCTTGGAAAATTAATTAGATTCATATCACCATTTTTGGCAATTTTTTCAATTTCTGGTCCACCTGGATAATTTAAATTCATTTTTTTTGCACCTTTGTCAAAGGCTTCACCGCATGCATCATCTAAAGTCTCTCCTAGAAGTTCATATTCAAACATATTTTTTACTAACCATAGTTGAGTATGACCTCCTGAAACTAAAAGATTAATAAATGGTGCTTCTAGTTCAGCATGTTCAATAAAAACAGAATTTAAGTGAGCTTCTAAATGATTAATTGGAATAATTGGAATATTTAATGCTTGAGAAATTCCTTTCGCAAAACTAATTCCTGATAAAAGTGATCCCATTAAACCAGGACCATTTGTAACAGCAATTGCATCTATATCTTTGAAAGATTTATTTGCATCTTCCAGAACTTTTTTTGTAATACTTGGTAAATATTTTTCATGCTCTCTTGAAGCAATTTCAGGAACAACCCCTCCGTATTGCTGGTGAATAGACTGAGTTTTAGTGAAGCTAGATAAAATTTTGAAATCACTGCAAAGAGCAACTCCAGTTTCATCACATGATGTTTCTATGCCAAGGATAATCAATTAATTTCTTTAATTACTAAAATTTCTAAATTATTCGGAGATAAATCTTTCCACTCGATTAAGTAATCTGGTAATTTAATTGTAGGCGAATAAAATTGTTTATCTGAATTCCATAAATCAAAATCAATAATTACATCGATATCTTCTGGAAGAATATTAGTAATTTGCTTCAGACCTCCAACGATAGTTAATGATACAGTAGCAGGATTAACAAAAACATTTACGTCATTAGGCTTATTAATCAACTCAACAGGGATTCCAGTAACAATTGTTTCACTTATTGGCTGTACGTCAATAAATGCATCTACTTTTTTTGGATCAAAACTGACTAGTTTGTTAGGATTTAATATTGACCAATTTCCATTTACTGAAGCAATTAAATCCAATAAAGTATCTTTTTCTGTGAAAACAAAATCAATTTCATTTACAGCTTCTTCAGGTCCTCCAATACTAATTGAATCTGGAGAAAATTGTCCTCCAAGAGCAATATATCCAGGTTCTGTAGATACTAAAATTTGCGACTCAATAGGAACTTTTTTAACCATATATCTTTGCAATTTTATTTGAACATTTCTAGGATTTAAAACTTCTACAAATTGCAAATCTAGAGAGGATGGTAAAACTATTTTTTCAGGATTTTCTTTATAATATGAATCTAGTTCAAAGTTATACTCATCAGTGATACTGCTTAAATCAATTACAGCTTTAAAATCATCTCTATAAAAATTATTAAAGACTCTGAGCCATATAAAAGATCTACCTGTGCCTTTTAAGGTCACAAAAATATTTTCATTAAGTGGAATTAATTTCAGCCTAACCTCTAGTCAGGCGATCAAATTTCCGCTTAACTC
>LUMI01000278.1_pt1 | contig 15209 bp, 7 predicted proteins | sample 729681 | NCBI WGS metagenome assembly LUMI01 (sample SAMN03860267, study PRJNA289734) | marine metagenome | biome: seawater column; feature: ocean; material: water; isolation source: Red Sea water column Station 34 - depth 10m | place: Saudi Arabia: Red Sea | collected 2011-10-15 | depth 10 m
CTGGACACCTGTTGAAACTAATTTTGCAATGGGTACTACCTATACAAAAGAATTAACAGTTAATCATGCTGGCAAAATTAAATATAAATTTCAGTTCTCCTATATAAGTGGAGATTTCTCAAATTCTAATACTTATTATTCAGCAGAAAAGACAGTGAACTGTCCAACTGTTGGAGCCAGCACAGCATCTATTGCTCTTGGAACATGTGTATCTGGTGGTGCGACACCAACTATAACATTAGGCAACAATGGTTGGGCTACTGGTTATTTTCACGTACAGTACTCAACCGATCTAGGGCAAAACTACAACGATGCCTTCTATGATGCAAATAACGGAAACGCCACAATCTATCAGATGATTCTTCCTGGCGAGGTTAAAACATATACCATACAGGACACAATACCTCAGGGTACGACAGTTGTTATGCAGTATAGGTTCGCAGCAACTTCGCCCGTCTCTAGTGGTAGCTTCACAACAACGGGTACATTATTGATCGACTGTTCTTCTGATGTGTCAACTGTAACAGTTGAACAAGATACATCAGCAGAAGCATGTTACAACGGTTCACAACAATTAAAAGTAAGATACACCAACTCTTCTTCTTCTACTAATTATTTTTATTACAAAATAAATAAGAACAGTCAGGGTTATGATACTAACTGGTCTGTAGCCACTTTAAATGCAAATACGAGTAACGGTACGGTGACTCTTCCAGAATCGTATGGAAACAATGATACTGTATTGATTAAATATCATATTGAGAGCACAGAAGGCGGATCGTACGGCACAGAGGTCATAAATGATTTAATAACGATTGATTGTGGAACAGAGGACTTTTTTACAGTAAGCACAGATTATGTGTCTTGTAACCTCTATGGAGCTGATAAGTTAGAGTTTAAGTTTAAAAGAAACAGCACATCTGCAAGCTTTAGTTCCAATGCATATGTTCACATAGAAGCTGAAATCTCACATGATGGAAACATATGGAAGCCTCTTGGTAGAATGCAGTACTCAAATTTTAGCACCGGTTTTTGGTACTCTAGCTCTGGAACAAAAGGCAATTTGAATGATACTCACCCTACCTACTATGGATATATCAGGCCGTATTACATTAGCAATAATGAATATGTAGCTGGCGTAATTCTTACTGACTCAACACATCAGTACCAAATAAGATATAGAACATATTCTTCAACGACTAACAACCTTACTATGGGTAATTTTACTGGGGTCTTTACAACATTAACTATCCCAGCAGATACCAATTGTGATCAGAATGATGTAGAACCTGTCACACTTACTACTACGCAGTTGACTTGTTTAGAAAATAAAGGACAGGTTGAGTTTACGTTTAATGACACTACGGTTACCCATTTAGATCCTTATCAACCTGCAAGACTTTTCTATCAATACTCAACAAACGGGGGTGTTACGTGGTCTAAACATATAGATCAGAGAGCGGCTTTATCTAATACGACAACTTTTAATTTGCCAAGTGTGAAAGTAACAAATGGTACTGTGCTAAAAATCAAATGGGGTTACGTAAGAGATCATACCATGCCTTATACTTCCAATTCTTATACGACGTATCACAACACCTATTCAAGTTCAAACCTCAACGCAAGGCAGTTTGACTATATAGGCGGTTTGACAAGTACAGGGTCATATTATGAGCACTATAGAGTTGATGATTCTTCAAATGAATTCAATGCTAATTTCATGAGCCATAATATGGTCAACACAGTAGATGTAAGTGTTGATTGTGATCCGGACTCAACTTACTCTCAAACATTAACGACTTGTGAATGTAATGATTTGGGAGCAACCTCTACATTAGCAATTACAAATAATGACAACTACACCTCTTACTATAAGGTGGAATACAAGATTGGAAATGGTCAGTGGATATCAGCCACGGATTCCTTAGAATCTGCCTTCGATATCTCGGTCAGTGGTGGCGCGACTAATGATACTTTGTCAAAATTTGTTCCAGATGGAGAGACCATACAGTGGAGAATAAAAGACACAACTAATGGTGGTGACTTTGATGGTCAAGAGTGGGAAGAAGTAACTGCTAGTGCAACAATTGATTGTGGTTGTGCAGGTGGTTCAGTAGATATAAATGTAGATTCAACAACATGTGGAAACGGCTCTTCTACACCAATCATAAACCTAGTTCCATCAAGTTCTGACACAGCTTATTTCACTGTTCAATACAAGAGAAATACTGATACCGACTGGGTTACATTTAAGACAGCGGAATCTGTAACAAATGGACAAACTGAAAACCATACTATGCAAGTGACTGTTGTGCACCAGGGAACAATCCAAATTCGTTATAAAGTTAATAAAATTTTGAGTAATTTAAATGCACAGGAATGGAATTACACGGATACAAAGACAATCAATTGTCCATATAGTTTAGTGACAGTAGAAGCACAATATTCAAGTTGTGGATCGAATTTCAGAGCAGCAACATTTAAGGTAACTAATACCGGCGCTTCTACATCTGCTGCTAAATTCCGTGTTCAGTACAAAATTGTGACGCCTACTACAACAGTCACAGATTGGACAAACTCCTCGTTAATAGATACTGTAGTTGCTCCAGGAGCTTCTCAGGTAACTTCAAATAACCTACAAATAACTGAAGGACAGAAAATTATCTGGAGATACGAATCTGTCAATACTTCAGCAGACTTCTTAAACAACTGGACAGAAGATGATACAAGTGGTTATGTGAACTGTGTAATAAATGTAACAGTCACTAACTCAATGGGTTCTTGTGATAACGGATCTCAAACAGCGACACTTAATGTAACAAATGATGAAACAAACAATACTGTTTACTTCAAGGTTCATTATAAAAAAGGCAATACTTGGATTTTAAAAGATCCAAATTTAGAAGTTGGTTCCAGTTTTACAAATAGAACATTAACCGTTGATGTTGAACATGATAAAAATATTCAATGGAAATATCAGGTTAGTAATACACCTAATGATTATGCAAATTCGGAAGTCGTAGAACTGACGGCTTCAGCTACTGTTGATTGTGTAATTCTTGATGCAACAGGCTCTTCAGCATTTGGGTCCTGTATAAGTGGTCAAAGAAGATCAACTTTTACTATGCAAAACTCTTCTTCTGCCAACGATGGAGCATACTTTTATGTTCAATATGATTTGAGTGGCGATAATCAGTCTTGGCAATATCACACGAGCGGCCAAGCAAATTTCGTAGGTGTTGGAGCGCAAAATGTCATACATCAAAGTGTCCCTAATGGAGAAACAATTCAATGGAGATACTATCCAATGACCTCAGCTACAGCTCCTGCTGAAAGTGACTGGATAAATGAAAGTACTCAAACTCCCGAGGATTGCTCATTAGATACACTCATCAGTCATACATTAGATACATGTATAAGCAATAGCCAAGTATCTAATTTTGTCCTAACCAACAACACGGCTGGAGAGGTACATTATCATGTCCAGTATTTTATTGAGGGTACCTCAGCATATGCTGATGCAGATAATGACTTGATACTTTCCGCGGGTTCACCACAGGGATTTACACAGACTGTAGCTTCTGGAAAATATATTCAATGGCGTTATAAAGCAGCAACTTCTAATGCTGGCTTGGCATCTGCAACCTGGGTTGATCACACTGCCAACACCGAATTTAAAAAGACTATAAATTGTGAAAATATTGATCCGAGTGTTGTTCAATCATTTGGTCTTTGTTATAACGACACAAAGAATGTGAAATTCATAATAAAAAATAGCTCAAGCGCTACAACTACAGCATATTTCAAAGTTCAGTACAAAATTGGTTCTGGAGAATGGATTGATAAATCAGACCAAGAAATAAGTGTAGGTGGTCAATTTTCACATTCACAAAATGTTCAAGCTGGACAGACGATACAGTGGCAATATAAAGTTGCAAAAACTCAAGCAGATCTTCCAACTGGATGGACAACTTTAAATGCGACAACTATTACCTGTAATGGTGAAGATATCTCTATTACAATGGATGACAACTGTGATGATAATGGCTACAAGACCTCTAAGTTAAACATATTCAACTCAAGCTCGGGAAATTTATACTATCAAGCCCAATACACATTTGAAGGAGCTAATAGCAACAACTGGACTACTGCAGCTGAACAAGTTGTGGTGTCGACTGGAAATTCAACATTCGTACCAATATCTGTCCAACAGGGACAAGCAATAACGTGGAGATACAAAGTCTCTGAAACGGGAGATGATTTTGATTCTTTAACCTGGACTACACCACCGACCTCAGAGGTAGTTGATTGTACAGGGGTAAGTATTTCAACTCCATATACTTCATTAAGTCAATGTGTCTCTGGTGCAAAGACTTCAACTTTCAACTACTCCACATTGTCAAATAGCACAAACGCAGCTTATTTCCACATACAATACAGGATTGATGGTGGAGCATGGATTAATAAAGTAACATCCTCTGATGGAACGCTTGCTGCAGGGCAGTCTAATTCGGTTACACAATCTGTAACCTCTGGTACTACTATCGAATGGCAATACAAAGCTGCTTATAGCACTACAGCTTTAACAAATGCAAGCTTTATTTCTATGTCAGGAGGAGCTGAAGAGGTTGATTGTGGAGTCCAACTAACAGTAAGTCATGGATTCAGCACATGTACAAATCAAACAGCAACTTCTACACTTTTATTGAAAAACACAGGCGCAACACCAATGCTTGTTACGGTACAATCTAAACTCAATACTGGAGATTGGGCTACCGAAGTATCGACATTTGAAATAACTGCTGGTAATGAAATATCGTTAGACAAAACAATAGTAAGTGGTCAAACGATTAGCTGGAAGTATAAATATGCTGGAACGGTCGTAAAACTTACATCTGCATCAGAGACAACAATGGATACGATACCGGCACTAGATTGTGAAACACCTATTCTTAATCAAGTCGCTGTTAGTAATGTTCTTAAAGAGTGTGTTGCAGGAAAGAGAATATCAGAATTAACATTTACAAATAACTCAAATGAGACAGTGTATGTTGAGGCTTTGTATGACACAGGGTCCGGCTACCTTCTTAAAGGAACTTATTCTGTTACTAATGGAACCCCAAGGGTCCTGGAGTCTCCTAGCGTTCTTAGTGGTTCAAGTGTTAAATGGAAATATCGATTGGGACTTTCCAGTACATTAACTGGAAACTATACAGAGCTCGAAGCTTTATCGGTTAGTTGTATACAGACATCTGACGTTACAGCTGCTTTTGACGCTTGTACAAATCTAACCAGAGATTCCAGAGTCACGATTAAAAATACTGGATCATTAACCCAGTATTATCAACTCTTTTACTCAATAAGTGGTGGTTCCTATCAATTCCTAACAGAGGTAACTGTTGGAGTAAATCAGGAAAATACTTCTAATTATCAAAATTTAACCTCTGGACAATATATCAACTGGAAATGGAAGTCATCTATTGTTCAGGGTGATTTTGCTAATTCACAGGATAACTTCCTCACAAGATCTACGTCAGTGAACTGTATCGATGATAGCTTGTCAGCATCAGCAACCGCCACGTGTACCCCAAATGGAGCTACCTCAACGAAGACATCTGGATTTACAATTACAAGTAGTTCAACCGACTCAAAACAAGTTGAAGTTCAGTATTCAACAGATAGTGCTACCTATCTTGCAATGGGTACACATACTGTTAGTAGTTTGCAGCCGTATGTAGATAGTAGACCATTTACTACAAACTACTACACCTATAGATATCGAATTTCTGGCACAACAAATTGGTCTCAACCAGTAGTCAGCATAGCTCCATCAGATTGTTCTATAGTTACAAATGTTATCAGTGCATACAATACAAATGAATGTGTAGACGGTAGCTCATTTGCTAAATTGTCTATTGTTAACCCTGGTCAAGTTGCAACTGTAATTTATGACATCAATATCAATAACGCTGGTTGGCAGAGTGTTGGATCACCCTCTGTAAATGGTACGTATACTTCAACTGGAGGTGTAAAAATACCAGCAAATACTCCTTTCCAATGGAGATACAAACTAGCTACTGATACAGATTATAAATTCGTTCCCGGCACAGGAAACGACTGTTCTCAAGCTAACGCAATTACTGCTGTTACAGAAATTATATGTCCTGCTGACAACAGTAGTAAATCAGCAAAATTGCGAATTATAAATGTTGGGCCTCAATCAGTTAGTGCGATGTACAACTACTCCATCAATAATGGACCTTCACAGTCTGGTCCAGCACCGGTTTCAATAAATCCAACTTCATCGAATTACTCTATTGAAGTTCCTTTAAATGATGGAGATCAAATTGTATTTGAATATAAGCTCACAAGTGACGCAAGCTATCAACAAACACCGTCTAAATCAACTTCAGAATGTGGAGATGGTTTAATCTCAAATCCTCAATTGATTCAAACTATATCTGAATGTACTGAAAGTGCTGCCGTATCTACAGTAGAAATGAGAAACCTATCTGATCAAGTTAAGACATTTTATCTTGAATATAAATTAAATAATGGACCATGGACCAACTATGACACAGTCACAGTTAACGCATCAAGTCCTGTAACGAGAAAATTAACGGTATCTGATAATACAACTATACAGTGGAGAGCAGTTGAAAACAGCTTTACACAGTTCGACCTCAACTCTCCTTATCAGTTATCTCAAGCAGAAACAGTTATATGTCAGTCAGTCACTACTACAACATTGCCACCTGTGAAATATATATTTGAGCCAATTGTTTCAACTAATAGGGTTTGTGACTTCGAAGACGGTGGAGCAGAGTTTGGTATTACAGTAGATAATTCAAGATCTAATGTTTCTGCAAAAGTTCTAAAGAAAATCTGGATCAACACAACACTCATTGCTCAAGAGACTGTCAACGTCCCAGCAGGCCAAACAATAGATTTCTCCTCTATAGAAGTAGGAGAAAATAAATTCTTTACGGTTGCTCTTGAAGTAACAAACAATGAAAATGGTAAAGTTCAAAAAATGATTAAGAACAAGGATGCTGATTGTATCGAGGATGAGCGTCCAATTAATGAGGAACAGAATCCTATCGATGAAGTAGAAGTTACTGAAAATACAGATAATGTTATGGAAGGTGATGGCGACGATCAAGAAATGGAGGATAATGGTGAATCACTCTTGTTCCTTCCAGGTGATGATTTCGTTGAATTTGTTTATATAGAGGATGCATCGAATCCATTTACACCACAATTTACTGATGATTCCCCTCCAACACCAGGAATACCATTTACAGGTCGAAATGTTGGTGGTTTAATCATTTCATTTGGATTGATGCTAATCGGATTTGGAGCTTTTATACTAAGAAGAGCATTCAAATTTTAGATGGCATATTTTTTTATATATTTACTGATAATAATTATCAACATCTTTGCCGTTCTATTTGTATTAAAAATTAGAAGAAAAAGATCTAATGATCCAGATGTCATTTCAGATGCAACACTTGTAGAAGAAAATTCAATCGAACCAATAAAAGCTAAAAGGCCTTTTTCACGTTTCAAGAAAGAAGATCCTAGTACAAATATTTTTGTTGAATATGAAGAAATTGAAGAAGATGTAGCTGAGCAAATATTTGATGGTAAGTTTCTAGATATTGCTGTAAGTGAAAAAATTGTAACAAAAAAAGGTAATTGGTTTTTATATGGCGAAGAAAAACTCGGGTATGGAAAAGAAAAAGCTAAATTATATTTGCTTGAGAATCCTGATATAGCAACTGAAATAAGGGATCAATTAAGTAGTGCTAAAGAAATAGAAAATTTAATAAACCAAAAAGACTTAAAAAAAATAAATTCTGATGATTCCGGAAATGAAATAAATCTATCTTCAGACGAAATTGAAAATCAAAAATCGCTGAGTTACGTTAATCAAAATTTTGAGGTAGAACTTTCAGAAATTTATGTAAAATCAAATATTTTAAAAAAAGTACTTGAGAATGCCATTGGCACAGAAGTTATTATCAGTGTAGATGTAGGTGAGAGATTTAATCCTTTAATTGCTGAGCCTGATAATTTCACAGAAGACATCATGACAATGCTTAAGGAGATAGACTATCTAACATCTGCAGTCAAAAATATATCTAAAAATGCAAAGTACTTAGGAGTTGATGTAACAAAAGAAATGTTATTAGAAAAGCTGGCATTGATGACATCTGATCGATTTTCTATTGTCTTTTCAAAAAAACCAGTTGAGAAACACAGAAACATTCCAAGACTTAAATTTGATTTACCAGTAAAAAAAAACCGAAGACAAAGAGAAGTAACAGAAACTAAAAAATCATTTGAAAGTACAAATACAAGATCACTTCTTCCACTTGGTGTAGGTTTATTAATAGTAGGTTTTTTAATTTTGATTTATTCAATTAATCAAACATTTTTTTCTACTTCAGTAATAAATGATGAGCAATATCTATTAGAAAATAAATTTATAGTTAGTGATGTTAAACTTTCTGAATTAAGAAATAAAAACATCGCGACTGATAGTTCATTAAATAATTTATCACAAACAGATGAATTTCAAGAGTCTGTTATCTCAATTGCAACAAAAACTCTTACCAATCAAGCAGCAAAGGCAAAGTTTCTTCCAGATGTTGTTGGAAGGTTAACAATCCTATCTGCAAATATAAATCATTATGTGGTCTTTGGCGCAACGAGTAACAAATTAGAGTATGGACCCGGTTATATACTTGGAACTGCACTTCCAGGTTCAGGGGGAAACTTTGCAATTGCTGGACATAGAACTACATATGGTGCACCTTTCGGCAATCTTGATAAAGTTCAGATTGGTGAATCAATAATATTTCAAACAAATACAAATCAATATGAATACCGAGTTATAGATGTGAAGATCGTATCTCCCGAAGATAATTATGTACTGGAGAACTATGGTGACGACAGAATTACGTTAACCACATGTCATCCAAAATTCTCTGCAAGACAAAGGCTTGTGGTTATTGGACAATTGGAAAGAGTAGAGGTATTTGGATAATGAAAAAAATAATTATTTCATTAATCTTTTTCTTTTCTTTTTTTAACGGTGTATACCCCAATGGATATTTAGATACAAATTTATATGATACGGATGAAGCAACTATTGAAATAGAATCTGCAAGATTAGATGAAAATAATTTACAAATCTCATGGTTAGTTAGTGGTCTTGAAAATATTGATGAAGTGATTATTTCAGTTCGTGAACTTACATCTGATGGATTGCAAGGAGAACCATTGGAGATTATCGATTACTCTGATAAAGGACAAAAAATTATTCAATGGGATGGGACTACAGATCTTTCGATAATTTTAAAAATTTTATCAACAAACTACACACAATATAGTGGACCGGACTGTGCTTCGGTTTATTGTTATAGAGACATTACTACTGAAATAACTTCAGATGAGTACATAATTAATAAAATTCCTGATCTTCCTGTAGTAACTACTACTGTTCCCGTCGATGATTTTATTATTGAAGAAACAGTAATTGATACATCAACAAATATAACATTCACAAATGAGCTCATTACAACTATTCCACTCTTCAGTGATATTGATTTTTCAGATCAGGCTAAAAATGCTTTTGCATTTCTTATAACTTCTGGAATTATATTTCTATTTTATGGAGTTTTACTCGCCCAGGAGTGGTTCAACAGAATAATTGCACACTATAGAGTCAGGTGGTCAAATCGTGAAAGCAAATTAAGAAATAAAACAAGACTTGAGACAGCAATGGAGATAACGCTTGTGGCTCTCATTACATCTCTCTTGTATGCATTTGTAGAGGAGGGCTTCACATTTCAAGTACGGCAAGAGAATTTAGCAATTTTTGTTGGTGTCTTATTTGGACTTGTTATTGTTACCTTCTTTTATGAGGGCATAGAATCTCTAATTGAATATTTTCTGTATGACCAAATTGTAAAATTTGATTGGAATCCACAAGCCATGTTTTTTGCAGTACTTTCGACAATACTCTTCATTGTTATCGATCTTCCCTTTGGATTTATTCTTGGTTTTATAGCAGCAATACATGTAGTTTCGAAGAGACCAAAAGCGGAATTGTCACCTAAATTTTATTCAATGATAAGTCTTTCAATTGTTGGATATTTTTTCTTCTACGCAACATCATTTGAATCGGTTAGCTCTTCAGGTGTTTTAATGGCAATTTGCAAACTTACTTACTTAATGTGTTTAGAGGGAGTTATATTTAAAGCAGTTCCTTGGGGAGGGAATGAGTTATTTGATGCAATTGGTGACTCAGATGGAATTTATCAGGCAATGCCAATTGTTAGCTTTTTGATAAGTATCTGGCTATTTATAAGAATCCTTGTCTTACCACCTGACAGTGAGTTTAACGAATTACAACAAACTTTATTACAGAGTGGAGAGTTAGCTTACAGATTCATGCTTATTTTATTAATTTATATACTAATAATTTTACTACTAGGTAACTTCATGAAAAAATATGCTGAATTGAATAGGCCTGCTGACTATGAAGAAAGTTTAAAGGTTGATGATGAAGAAATTATAGATTTAGTTGATGATGATCTTAGCGAATCAGTAAATGAGTGGTAAATTAACCGTTACTATTGTCATTTTAATTGTTTTATTCATTAGTTTGTCTTATATATATGTAATAAATAATCCAATTGAGATAAGTATTCAAGCTAATATTGGAAGTACTGAAACATCTATTACCTCATCATCAACTACTACTACCTCATCTTCGACGACAACTACCATTCAACTTACTACTACCTCATCTTCGACGACAACTACTATACCAACTACAACTACCTCCTCAACTACTACATCAACTACAACGACAATTCCACGGACGACAACAACTATTGAAGTACTAGAAAAAGAAGACTCAGTTGCCTTCAATTCGGATAATTCGGAAAACATAAAAATTTACGAGGGTGAATTTATATCATTTGACGGATTTGAGGGTGAAAATCAATTCAACCTTGATACATTAGTTGCCAATTTACCTTTAGAGTTGAGAAAATCTGTAGAAAATAATGTCATATTTGTAAACGGTTGTCACTCTTACGCGGCTACAATTTTGGGCAGATGTCCTTTTGGTGTATGGGATTCAGCTGGAACATTTGCTGATGGCTCAACAAATTCAAATTGGAAATTATCAGTCTGGGTTTCAAACAAAGCATTTGCTAATAATAGAGCTTACAATACATTGCTTCATGAAACATCTCACGCACTTTCATATTTAACAAGAAACTGTGTTAACTCAGAAGGTGAGAATCAAAGAAAAAAAGCTCAAGAATTTTTTGGAAGTGAAGAATTATTTGCTGACGCATTAGTCCTTTACTATGGGGGAGATTATCTTTATTACAGAGATGATCTTATTTTGCAGGTATCTGAGAGAGAATACCTAGAGAATTATGCATCCCTGTGTATAAAGGATTAAAAATTAAAAAAATATATTTTGACTAGAATAGATTCAAATGGAATAGATTCAAATGGAATAGATTCTAATTAAACTTTAATTGGAACTCATTCTAATTCAGTTTGGTTAGAATGGATTCTAATCTAAATGATATATTTATAAAGCTTTTGGTACTTGTAAATAATTTTTAAAATAATAAAATCTTAATATGTCAATTCAAGAGTTAAACAATCTGATCTCTTCATCTCTCACATTTAAGACAATAACACCAATGATTCCAGTTATGTTTTACTTTTTAGGTACTCAAACTAATTATCAAGACATTAAAGACACCATAGAAAACAAAATAACATTTTCTTACGCATTATTTTTTCAAATTTTTGTATTACCTTTGATTGGATTAACTTTATATTTAGTATTTAACACAAGTATATTTGCAATTTCAATTGCTATCGTTTTATTGGCACCTGGTGGATTTATATCTGGAATTTTAACTCATTATAAAAAAGGCAACATCCCTCTTTCGGTTTCGTTAACTTCATTAACATCACTTATTACTCCATTTACAACAGTTTTTTGGTTAAGCATTATTTCAATTGATGCAGAAGGATTTTCTTTTAACTTCTTAGAGACGTTAACACAGCTAACTTTATTAATATTTATTCCTTTTCTAGTTGGGTATTTCTTAAATTCAAAAGACATTCGAACAGTTAATAGATTATCTTCTTTCTTAGATAAATTTCTAAAACTATACATAGCGGTTATTTCTATAACTGGGCCTTTTGAACTGAGGGAAGCATTATTTGATTATTTTTCTGAAGCTATAACTATTGTATTGGTTGCAATTGGGACAGTCTTTATTGCTGTAGAAAGCACCTCTCGACTTATAAAGATCGAAAAAAAGGATGCAGTAACAGTTTCCATAGAGGCCTTATGTCAGAATTTTCCAATTGTATTGACTTTTTCTATACTTTTCGATTTACCTCAAATGGCAGTATTTGGGGTGTTTTATTATCTAGCGACTTTGGTTATAGTTGTTCCTTATTCATTAACTAGACCATTAAATTAAAAAAAATAAAAACTGCATCTTTACAAAAAGTATGTATATAATGAAAGTGTCTTTCAGGCAAAACAATTCACAAATGATTTCCAAAAAATATGATTTTATATAGGAGAAAGAATGTCCGCAAGATCACAATTACAATCAAAACCGGTAGCAGACCTCAGATCAATTGCTGACAGTTTAGGCATTGAGCATAAAGGACTACAAAAAGCAAAACTAATAGATTTATTAGTTGAACATAGTGATGAAATCTTAGACCCAGAAGAAACTGAAGTAGCTGAAGTTATAAGTAAATCAAATGATGATGACGGCCCTTCAGTAATTAGTTCTGGCGACAGCCAAATTAAAGAAGGCGAAATTCGAGAGGGTATTCTTGACATTCTCCCAGAGGGATATGGATTTTTAAGATGTGGTGGTTACAAACCCAGTGAAATGGACGTCTACGTTCCAGCAGGAGCAATCAAAAAATTTAGAATGAGAAAAGGAGACCTTGTAACAGGTCCAATCCGTGCACCTCGTGCAAAAGAAAAGTATCCTGCATTAGTCGAACCAAAAACTGTAAATGGTGGTGATCCCGAACTGTTAGCTCGTAGAGTAGATTTTGATAAACTTACACCTCTATTTCCAGATGAGAGATTAAAGCTTGAAATTGATGGTGAACCAGAACGACTTGTTGGAAGAATCGTAGACCTTATTGCACCTATTGGAAAGGGTCAGAGAGGATTAATTGTTTCTCCACCAAAAGCAGGTAAAACTACAATATTAAAAGAAATTGCAAATTCTATTACTGCTAACAACCCAGAGGTTTATTTAATGGTTGTTTTAGTTGATGAAAGACCAGAAGAGGTAACCGACATGCAACGTTCAGTAGATGGTGAAGTTGTTTTTTCAACCTTTGATAGACCACCAGATGAGCACACTCAAGTCTCCAAATTAGCTATCGAAAGAGCAAAAAGATTAGTAGAGGAAGGCAAGGACGTTGTAATTTTATTGGATTCCATTACAAGACTTGCTAGAGCTCATAACTTAGCAACTCCAGCTAGTGGAAGAATCTTATCAGGTGGTGTTGATTCGACTGCTTTAACTCCTCCAAAACAATTCTTTGGTGCAGCGAGAAACATTGAAGGTGGAGGAAGCCTAACAATTCTTGGTACTGCACTAGTTGAGACTGGCTCAAAAATGGACGAAGTTATCTTTGAAGAGTTTAAGGGAACTGGAAATATGGAGCTTCGTTTAGATAGACAGCTTGCAGATAAAAGAGTGTTCCCAGCGATAGATGTTACACCATCGGGAACTCGTGAAGAGCAACGACTCGTTTCACCAAAAGAACTTGAATCATTATGGACTCTAAGAAGAGTTCTTGTTGGTCTTGAGGGTGGCGCAGCAACAGAATTATTAATAGATAGGCTTAAAACTCTAAAAAGTAATGACGCATTCTTAAAGGATGTCGCAAAAACCAACAAATAAAGTAAAGTAGACAATGTGAAAAAAGATATACATCCCGAATATAAAGAAGTTGTTTTCAGAGATGAAGACGCTGATTTTGCATTTATTACAAGATCAACCATTAAGACATCTGAAACAATTACTTGGGAAGATGGAAAAGAATATCCACTTGTAAAACTTGAAATCTCTAGTGCAAGCCATCCTTTTCTCAAGAAGAAGAATAACTTCTTTAATCCCTTTTTCTCATGTCTGAAAATGATATTTCTTATGGTGGACAAGCTGTAATAAGTGGTGTCCTAATTCAAAGCCCAAAGGGTTGGTCACTTGCTGTAAGAAATCAAAATAATGAAATTGTAAAGTTCTTTAAAGAGAGAACGCCTTTGGTTAGAAAGCCTGGTATTTTTAAACTTCCATTAATGCGTGGTATTGGAGCACTCATTGATTCTTTATACGTTGGTTATCAGGGTTTAACGATGTCTGATGAGATATATTATGAGGATGAGCCAGAACCAACACTTATTAATAAAATCTTTAACTACGTTTTTATAGTTGTGTTTCTCTCGCTGCTTATTGCAGGACCAAGATTACTGATCGATTTGATCGAAACAGATCAGACATCGAAAGGATTATATGAGGGACTTTTACGTGGAGTAATAGTTGTTCTATACATTTTTCTTATTGGAAAAACAAAAGATGCACAAGAGCTATTCGAATTTCACGGTGCAGAGCACATGACCATTGCAGCTTTTGAAAATAACAGAGATCTTAATCTTGATCATATAAAGACTTTCCCTAAAGAACACATTCGATGTGGAACCGCATTCATATTTTTGATAGTTTTTGTTAGCTTGTTAACGCTTCCATTTATTCCAACGTTGAGTATTTTCATGACACTTGTAACACGTATTCTTCATGTGTTTGTCGTTGCAATGCTTTCCTACGAGATACTTAAATTAAATTTTCAATACTCAGGCTCACTTTTTTCAAGATTTTTCAGCACTCCTGGAATATGGATGCAGAAAATGACCACAAAACCTCCATCTGATGACCAAATTGAAGTCGCAAGAGTAGCTATGGCAAACTGTATAAAACATAGTGAAAATACTGATGAACTTGATGTTTTTCTTAAAAATGCAAAAGAGGTAACTCATGGATGAAACATTAATTAAAAAACTTACTGCAATAGTTGAGTCACAAAAACAATTAGAAGATGATCTATCAAAAGTTGATATC
>LUMI01000247.1_pt1 | contig 15084 bp, 17 predicted proteins | sample 729681 | NCBI WGS metagenome assembly LUMI01 (sample SAMN03860267, study PRJNA289734) | marine metagenome | biome: seawater column; feature: ocean; material: water; isolation source: Red Sea water column Station 34 - depth 10m | place: Saudi Arabia: Red Sea | collected 2011-10-15 | depth 10 m
GACTCTAAAGATTCTTCTAATTATTTAATCCTTCTATCAGAGGGAAGATTGGTTAATCTTGGAAATGCAACTGGTCATCCATCAAGAATTATGGATGGTTCTTTTGCTAATCAGGTGCTGGCTCAAAAGTTTTTGTATGAGCAAGCATTTGCATCCATAAACGACGAAAGCGTAAAAGAAGATATGATCACTGTGCAAGTTCTGCCAAAAGAATTAGATGAAGAAGTAGCGAGTTACATGGTTGAAGGTTTTGGTGGCGTGATGACAAAGCTAACAAAAGATCAAGCTGAATATATCAACGTCGATGAAGCAGGACCTTACAAACCTGAATATTACAAATACTAATGACCAAAAAGAATACCAGTTGGGGAGGAAGATTTACTCAATCGGTATCAGGAATAGCTAGTAAATTTTCCAACTCTACAGATGTTGATTCTGTTCTTGCAGAAAAAGACATCATTGGATCTATAGCATATGCAGAATCTTTACAGGAAGCAGGAGTTATCAATAAATCAGAGCTCATCAAGATTAAACGCGGTCTTAATCAAATAAAAAAAGAAATACAAACTGGAAAATTTAAATGGAATCCTTCTCTTGAAGATGTTCATATGAATATCGAGTCAGCCCTAGAAAAGAAAATTGGAGATTCTGCAAAAAAATTGCACACCGGCAGATCAAGAAATGATCAGGTTGTTACAGACCTAAAGCTTTTTCTCAAAGATGAAACCAAAGCTATTAAGAAAAAAATTAAAGACCTACAAAAAAATATTTTAAATAAAGCTCAAAAACATTATGCAGATCTCATGCCTGGCTTTACTCATCTGCAAATAGCTCAGCCGGTAACCTTAGGCCATTATTTGCTTGCTTACTTTGAAATGTTGCAAAGAGACTCTATTAGATTTGAAAACAATGAAAAAACCCTAAATCAAATGCCTTTAGGAGTTGGTGCATTAGCAGGAAATAGATTTGCCATAAATAGACCAAAGCTTGCAAAGAAACTTGGTTTCACCGATATTACAAAGAATTCCATAGATACAGTAAGCGACAGAGATTTTGTTACCGACGTTTCCTACAGTTGCTCAATGCTTGCTGTTCATTTATCGAGAATGTCAGAAGAAATAATTTTATGGTCATCCTCCCAATTTGATTATGTTCAGCTACCTGAAGAGTTATGCACCGGCTCATCAATCATGCCTCAAAAGAAAAATCCAGACATGGCAGAGCTTATTCGAGGAGGCAGTTCACAAACTTTAGGCAACCTTGTTACAACTTTATCTTTAATGAAAAACCAAAGCCTTTCATACAATAGAGATAATCAAGAAGACAAGGAACCTCTTTTTAAATCAATTAATTTCATCAAGGATGCCTTAGAGATTATGTCTGAAATGATCAAAGGTATGAGTTTTAACATTAAAAAAATGCTACAGGACCTAGATCTATCTGAGGTTGGAGCAACTGATTTTGCTGAGTATTTGGTTTTAAAGGGCGTCCCTTTCAGAGAAGCCCATGAAATAACCGGCAAAACAGTTAAGCAAGCTGAAAGAAAAAATATATTTATCAGAGAATTTAATTTGAGTGAATTAAAAAAAATACATCCAAAGATAGAGAAAGATATTTATAAATTTATTGATCCCAAAAGAGCTATACACGCTAAGAACAGCCTTGGCGGGACGTCGCCAAAAAAAGTCAAAGCAGCTATCATCGCAGCCAAAAAGACTGTTTCTTCATGAAAATATTCAGCGAAATATTACTCATTTTTAGTCTTATCTTAGGTTCCTGTGGAATCAAAGGTCCGTTATACTTGCCCACCGAAGAACCTTCGGCGCAAGAGACAGATAAGACTTATGAGACCAGATAGCATCAAAAGTTTAAATAATATCCTCTTTTTGGAGGATGTTTCTTTATTGGATATTGCTAAAGAATATCCAACGCCTTTTTATATTTACTCAAAAGAAATGATCCTTGCTGCAATCGATTCCTATTTGAAAAATATTCGAGAAAGAGATCTAGTCTGTTATTCAGTAAAAGCAAATTCAAACCTAGCTATATTGAAAATAATGGCAGAAAAGGGAATGGGATTCGATGTCGTTTCCGGTGGAGAACTGTTTAAAGTTTTGAAGATTGGAGCTGATCCACAAAAAATTATTTATTCTGGGGTTGGTAAAACAAAACCTGAATTAGAGTATGCCGTTGATAACGATATAAAAAGTATAAATATTGAATCTATTTTTGAATTAGAGTTGTTAAATCAAATTGGTAAAGAAAAAAATAAAGTTATCAACACAGGTATCAGAATCAATCCAGATATTGATGCTAAGTCTCATCCCTATATTGAAACTGGCAAAGCTGACTGTAAGTTTGGATTGTCTATAGATGATGCTAAGAGGGTTGCAGATGCAAGTCATGATGGTATTTCAATATCCGGCATCTCTGCTCACATAGGATCACAAATAACAGATGATGAGCTCTTTGGAACTTTATTTAATGATTTAAAAGCTCTTTCTGAATTTTTTATATCTAAAGGACATCCAATAAATCATATTGATGTTGGTGGAGGCCTTGCCATTGACTATGACTTCCAAGAAAGTTTTTCTCCAGAATTAATGACTAAAAAAGTTATTGATATGGCTGGAGACATTCCTATTTTTTTTGAGCCTGGAAGATCTCTAATCGGACAAGCTGGTTCATTGGTCACAGAAGTATTAGGCGTAAAAATTAACGGTACAAATAGATTTTTAATTGTTGATGCAGGTATGAATGATTTAATTAGACCAGCCTTGTATCAAGCAAATCATAAGATAGAGGCTATTTCAGTCTCCAGCGAATCTCCAGAAAAGCATTATGTTGTCGGTCCGGTTTGCGAAACAGCAGATAGCTTTGGTGAATTTTCAATTGCTGCTCAAGAACATGATCATTTGGTTATTTATTCTGTAGGGGCCTACGGTTATTCAATGGCTTCAAACTATAATTCTCGTCTTCGAGCAGCAGAATATTTAGTAGATGGCAGCAAAATAACTGAAATACGAAAAGCTGAGTCCTATGAGGATTTAATTAAGCTTGAGCAATATTAATGTCTGAAAACTTAACTCACATGTCTGCTCTAGGTAATGACTTCATTGTGATAGATGCCATTTCTAATCAATGCGATTTATCAAAAATGATAAAAAATGAGTTGGAGATCCTGAAACAGAACATGCCTTTTGATCAAATTCTTTGTCTCTTGCCTCCTAGAGATATTAACTGTGATGTTTATCTTGAAATATACAACGAGGATGGATCACAATCGGAGAATTGTGTTAATGGACTTAGATGCATAGGTAGATACATGCACGATCACAATCTTGCATTTAATGAAGAGATTTGTGTGCAATTAGTTAATCAAATTACAAAAGTCAAAAAGATAGATGAAGAAAATTATGAAGTGATTTTAGAGCAGTTCAGTTTAGATCCAGAGGATATTGGTCTGAAGAAAATCAAAAGTGATTCATACTCCTTCATGCATGATCAAGAACAAATTAACTTCTATTCTGTATCCGTTGGAAACCCGCATGCAATTATCTTTGCTCAAGAGATTTCTGCAATAAAATTGGATGCTTTAGCTCAGTCCTTGATAGAGGAAAACTGTTTTATAAATGGTTTCAACCTAAATCTTGCGGAAATATCGTCAAACAATTCCATAAAACTTAGGGTTTATGAAAGAGGCGTTGGGGAAACTGAGGCTTGCGGAAGCGGCGCTTGTGCAACGGCTCTTGCTGCGACACTTTTCAAAGAAATGCAGCATGACATTGAAATAATATTTGAAAAAGGCACATTAAATCTGAAAATAGACCTAGATAGTAATAAAATATATTTAAGAGGAACTACCAGCTATCTAAACTAATTTACATGTCAAACTCGTCAAAGATTTCTTCTGAAGAAGTTGTCGAATATCTAAAAGAAAACCCTGATTTCTTTAATTTAAATCCTGAGTCTTTGAACCAGATAAATCTTAAACATGAATCCGGTGATGCGATTTCTCTAATAGAAAAACAAATTATTGAATTAAGAAAATCCTCAGACCAAGCAAATAAACATTTGATCCAGATTCTCGAAAATGCAAAAAGGAATGAAAAATTATTTATGCTCTCGAGAGAAATAATTCTTGGTTTATTGGCTAGCTCAACAATAGACGATACGGTAAACGAACTCGAATCGTATTTTATAAACTCATTTAATACCGATGCCTGTAAGGTGATATTTTTTAGCGAAGATGAAAAAAGATTCGGCAAGGAAAGAGTTACTAGCCCTGATCTTGCAACTGACCTCTTTCGCGATCAATTTAAAGATAAAGATATTATTCAAGGCGGTATAAGTCCTGAGATAAGCAATTTTGTTTTTGGCGCTAAAGCTCAAATACAGGAAGCTGCGATATGCAAATTGGAATGCTCTACGGTAACAGGGATATTTGCGATCGGCAGTAAATCTTTAGGAAGATACTCAAGCGAAAAGGATAATTTATTTCTCCTTTTTATCGTTTCAGCTTTGAGTAAATTTATCGATAGAATTATTCTCAGCAAGTCATATGCAAAAGGAAATAAATAAGTTTCTTGATTACCTATCAACAGTCAGAAATTTTTCTGTTCATACGGTTAAAAATTACAAGAAAGACCTTGAGAAGTTCAGTGCTTTCTACGAAGCAAAAAAATTCACAGACCTGGCTGCTGTGAGCCAATCTGACATTAGAGATTTCGTTGGTATCGAGAGAAGACGCGGGCTTAGTCCAAGAAGCATTGCTAGGTTAATTTCTTGCTTAAAAAGTTTTTACCGCTACCTCAACTTAGAAAGAATAGTAATGAAAAATCCCATTTTGGGGATAAGCGCTCCAAAGTCTGCCAACTTATTACCCAAAGCCATCGATGCTGATTTAATCAATCAACTGCTGGATTTTCATCCAAAAGAATGGATAGATTACCGAGATAAAGCTATGGCAGAATTAATCTATTCTTCCGGATTAAGACTTTCTGAATTATGCAGCTTAAATATTTCTAATTTGTCTTTAAAAGATCAAAGTTGCAGAGTTGTTGGCAAAGGAAACAAAATGAGAGATCTACCCATCGGAGGCATGGCATTGAAAGCATTAGAGTCTTGGATGTTGAAGAGAACTGAAGTAGAGATAAACGAACCTGATGCTTTATTCATCAATAAAATGGGAAACAGATTGGGAGCGAGAACGGTGCAAGAAAGATTAAAAAAATTGAGCGTTAAACAAGGCGTTCCTTACTTGCATCCACATATGTTAAGACATTCCTTTGCCTCACATGTATTAGAATCTAGTGGCGATTTAAGGGCAGTTCAGGAGTTGCTTGGTCATGCTAATTTATCGACCACGCAAATTTACACAAAATTAGATTTCCAACATCTTGCTAAGGTTTATGATAAAGCTCATCCGCATGCGAAAAAACGAACATGACCATCAAAGTAGTAACATTTGATTTGGATGATACTCTCTGGCCTTTGAGAGAAACGATATTGGCTGCTCACAAGAGTGCTAATGATTTTCTAGCCAGTCAAGTTCCTAGCGTTAAGGAAATATTTTCTACCAATAAGGAAAGAGAAGTTTGGGGACAACTAATTGAGAAAGATCCAACAATGCGTCACAGACTGAGTGAACTGCGTTTCAATGTCTTTAAAAACATTCTGCAAAGCTTAGGCCAAACCGAGCAACAGGCGGAGAAACTCTCATCTGAAGCATTACAAATATTCATGAATGGTAGGCATCAACTTACTTTGTTTGATGGTGTTGAAGAAGTTCTAACTCAACTAAAAGAAAAATATACTTTGGGTGTTCTGACTAACGGCAATGCAGACATCAAGAGGCTCGGCATAGATCATTATTTTAATTTTAGCTTCAGTGCGGAAGAATTAAACGATAGTAAGCCCTCAGCAACCCACTTTAAGAAAGCTATGGAATTCACTTCAGAAAAAGCCGCCTCAATTTGTCATATTGGCGATCATACGGAATGCGATGTTGAAGGCGCCTTGAATGCCGGGTGTAAAGCAATTTGGTATAACGAACTTAATAACGAGTGGCCTGATTCTAAGGGTTGTCCCGTTCAAGAAATTAAAAGTTGGTACGATATGGAAGAAGCCATATCAAAGTGCTAGTCCAAGGAATCAAGCATATATTGGACAACTGCTCTTAACTCTTCATCAGTGCAATCTGCGCACAGCCCCATTGCAGGCATTGCGTTCAAACCATACTTAACGTTGTAAGTTAACGTATCAATTCCTTTATCAACTCTTTGACCCCAAGAGAAAGTGTTAGCATAAATTGGGGCACCAGCCATTCCTCTATCGTGGCAGAACGCGCACGCTTGAGTATAAATTTCTTCAGTTGTTCTTGATTCACTTATTGTTGAAACAGGAGATTTATTTTCTTCTGAACAAGAAACAAAAAGTAAAAACGTTATTAATCCTAAAAATTTATAAAGCTTATAGTCTTGAAAGATAACCATCTAATCGATCGTTGTTCATGATAAAGGTTGATTTCAAGTCACTTGCAGCTGACTTGATTTCATTAATATTAGTAGCTTCTCCAACTTGAATTACCCCGACCATAGCCATCATTGCATGCGGAGTGCAGTTGTAGACATAAACACCCTCTTTATCTAACGTGATGCTTATCTCTTGATTGATTTCCCCAGTCCATGCCTCAGCTCCGGCAGGAATCATGCCTGGGAGACTAGCTGAGTTATGAAGTTGATCTGTTAATACAAAATTGATGGTGTCGCCAACTGAGACCTTTATCACTCCTGGTTCAAACACCATAGTGCCGTCTGCCCCTTCATTTTTCATTTCAATGGTGTGCACATTACCTTCGGAAAGTTGAACCTTATTAGCTTGGTCTTCATTTGATGCAGAAGACATAGATCCAGAATTGATTGCTACTTTGTAACCTGGGCCCGCTGTTCTTATTCCACAACCGTCACCTTCCATACATACCTGACCTAAAGGCATAATCCTTTTTTCTATGGATTCTGGTCTCATATCTTGGGCAAAAGTTGCATGAGAAAGAACAAAAACTAATAATATAAAATTTTTCATGGGGCGATTATAGATCATTGAATCCCTAATATCTTCGAGGGTTGAAAAAATTTTATATCTAGAACCTGATGTTATGAAAAAAAGGGCTAGTAGTTCAGTGGATAGAACGTCTGCCTCCGGAGCAGAAGGTCGCAGGTTTGAATCCTGCCTAGCCCACCAAATTGTTTGATAGCTCTTCTTGGTTCTGTTGAGGAACTAAATCCACGCCATCCTGCTCCAGCAATTGATTCAGTTCAAAATTACCGATAACCACATCAAACAACCAGCTATCATCAATAACTGACTCATGTTTTACGTAACCTTGTTGATATAAAGATGCTCGAATACCACCAAGCTTCTGTTTAACGGAGAGCCTACCCGTGTAGATTCCCTTGCTTAAGTGATTGGTAATCTTTTCTTTTAAACGATTCAGGCCAATTCCTTCTGAAGCGGATATCGAAACTTGATTTACATCTTCTGAAATTCCAATCGCATCTGCTTCATCTGCCTGGTCAATTTTATTGTTTACTATGATTTGAGGAATGTTGTCGGCGTTTATTTCTCGCAAGATTTTATTTACTTCTCTGAATTTGAAATCACAATCAATGTCGCTCACATCAGATACGTGAAGTAAAAGATCTGCTTCTCGAAGATCCTCTAGAGTTGCCTTAAATGATTCAATCAAAGCAGTAGGTAAGTTGGAAATAAAACCGACAGTATCGATAAAGAGAATCGACCCTGTACCAGGGCTTAAATTTTTTCTCGTAACAGTATCTAAAGTAGCAAACAATTGATCTGCTTCGTATTGATCAGATCCAGTTAATTTATTGAATAAAGTTGTTTTTCCTGCATTGGTATATCCAACCAAAGCCAACACGTGATTGTTGCCTTTTTTCCTTGCATATCGATTTAATTTTTTTTGGCGGTGACTCTTCTCTAGTCTTTTTTTAATGGATTTAATTCGGTTTGCTATAAGCCTTCTATCGGTTTCCAATTGAGTTTCTCCTGGACCTCTCAAACCAATTCCTCCTTTTTGCCTTTCTAGATGACTCCATCCTCTTACAAGCCTAGTTGATAAGTGATTCAATTGGGCAAGCTCAACTTGCATCTTACCGATGTGACTGGTCGCTCTTGAGGCAAAAATATCTAAAATCAATCCTGTTCTATCTAAGACCCTTGTTCTAAGTTCTTTTTCTAAATTCCTTTCTTGAGAGGGCGATAAATCATGATTAAAGATGACAAGATCAGCTTTGTATTTTTTTGTAGCTTCACTAATTTCATCAACTTTTCCTTTACCTAAAAAGTACTTTGCAGAAAGACTATTTTGCTGACCATGATATTCCTTGAGAATATTAGCTCCTGTTGATCCTACAAGGTCTTTGAATTCGTTAAAGGGATCAATAGGATTTGATAAGTCGGTAACTTTTTTTAAATCCGATTGAACAATTATGACATTAGAATGAAATGTATTTTTCATAAAAAAATAATTTTATCAGTCTTTTGTGCTTTAAAATAAATCACTGTTATATTCATTAGAAATTAATAGAACCTAAAAAAGGAGTTTGAATGAGGTTGCTTTTCATTATTTTAATTAGTTTTACATTTTTTTCTTGTGCCAATAACTTGGCTACTTTGGCTAACATCGATAACGATTTAAAAAATTCAGCAAATGATCAAGAAGTAAAATGTGTTTACGAAAGAATGACAGGAAGTTACATTAAAAAGAGAGTCTGTTACGACAATCAGCTTGAGATATCTCGCTATTTAGAAACCCAGTCAGCCATTAGACAAATGGATATTTTTCCTATGCACTTAGAGCCCTTTTACCGATGAAATATTTTCTAGTAACAATCCTTTCTTTAATTTTTCTAAGCTGTGCCAGTGCGGATAAATCAATGCAAGCATCAGAAGAAAAAGAAGAGGATTCAAAAGATGGTTTAATCTGTAAGTTTGAAGAAATGACCGGCAGTCATGTAAGAAAAAGAGTGTGCTACACACAAAGACAAATTGATAGGCAAAGAGAAATCGCACAAGAAGCTTTAAGAAGAAGCTCCGGAGGAGTTCCTTCCAATCCCAATCCTTAAAGAATTGAGATTTGATCCTGACCCTCTAAGCTTTTTGCAGTATCCACTAAAGTTTCTTCGACTGGTCTAGGCTGCCAATTCAATATAGTTTTTACTTTTTCATTTGAGAGAAACTGGGGATCACCAAGCATCCTGACACTCTCTTTAGCTCTCGCACTAAAAAGAGCAGCAAATCTTAAGACGAAATTAGGTAATCTCAATTTAGGCGCTTTTGTAAAACCTGCCTTAATCAATATTTGAGAAATTTCATGCAGCCAGAAACTTGAAGTACAAAGAATAAAACGCTCATTGTTAGAACCTTGATTTGAGATAGCGTCTACATGAGCTTGTGCGACGTCTCTTACATCAACAATACCAAGATGAATATTTGGAGTTCCTGGTAATTTTCCAGACGTTAACATCTGGACTAAAACATTTGTCCCACCTAAGTCAGGCGAAAGCGCAGGCCCCAAAACCATGTAAGGACAAAAGACAGTTAATGGAAATTTTTCGTCTTCGCCTAAGTTATCAATGAATTCCCAGGCAGACTTCTCCGCCATAGTTTTACTTTTTGCATACGGTGTAATTTTCTTTGAATCAATATCTGACCAATCATTTTCATCGTAATTTTTTTTATCTGAATCATCATAAAAAATTGAAGCGACTGATGAAGTTAAAATCACTTTCTTTGCTTTATTTGCTTTTGCAGCATTGAGAGCGCGAAGAGTACCGTCAACGGCAGGTCTGATAAGAACTTCTTCGTCCACAGAATCGCTAGCTGAAATTGGAGAAGCAACGTGCATAACATAATCACAATCTCTCCCAGCTTCTTCCCAGCCTTCATCATTCAATAAATCTAATTCAATAATTTCTAAATTCTCTACTGAAGTGTTTGATTCTTTCATGGCAGTAATGACTTCTTCTTTTCTGATCTTGTCTCGAAGAGTGCCTCTGACAGCGTAACCTTGATCAAGAAGTTGTTTGCAACAATGCAATCCAATGAATCCCGTTACACCTGTCAGTAATACTTTTTCCATAATTCTCCTTAATCTTGATCAGACTCTAGTCTATTGAGCCATCGTTTAATTATCTCATCAGTGTGCTCACCTAATTTTGGTGCACGAACAAAGCTTTCATCGTGATTAGAAATCTTTACCGGATTCCCTGGAACTTTCACCGTTTCTCCGCTGTCTTGCATCAGATCTACGATCATATTTCTTTTTATGAGATCTTCATCTTGAAAAGTTTCCGAAAAATTGTTGATGGGTCCACACGGCACCCTATGTTTCTGTAATAAATCTATCCAATACTCTGTTGTGTTAGTGGAAAATTTTTCCTGCAGGGCTGCATCGATTGTTTCTCTATTTTCCAATCTGCCCTTTCTGTTTTTGTTCTGTTGAGTATCTAGATGCTGTAATTCCATAGCCTCAATCAAGCTAGGCCAAAAATTTTCTGCCACCACTGCAACTTGAATAAAATTATCCTGAGTTTTATACAGGTTGAACGGTGCATGGTTCATATGTTGATTCCCAATAGGATCAGGATCTTCTCCTGACAGAAAATGCATGGTTGCCATGTAAGTCAGCAGGCTTACTTGAGTATCTAACATAGAAATATCGACATGCTCCCCGTAATCATAGATTTCTCTGGAGCGAATAGCGCTTAGAATTCCGATAATGGCGTAAAGACCTGCGCCAAGATCCGCTATAGGGATTCCTGATTTAACTGGATTATTTTTGTCAGTACCGGTGATAGACATGGCGCCCGAATATCCTTGCACAATATTGTCGTAAGCCGGACGATTGATCTCAGTATCGCCAAAACCGCTTATAGAACAAGTGATTATTTTGGAATTTACCTTTGCTAAGCTATCGTGATCAATTCCTAATCTTTTAGTTACTCCTTGACTAAAATTATCAACAACCACATCGGCTACTTCTACCAATTTCAAAAAAAGGTTCTTTCCTTCATCACTTTTTAGATCTAATTCAACGCTTTTCTTATTTCTAGCAAGAGTTAGATGATAGGCGCCGATACCGTCATGCGAATACTTTGGATCATCTTTAAGAAGGTTTCTGGTGATGTCTCCTGTTTTAGGCTGCTCAATTTTAACAACCTCAGCTCCCAAATCAGCCAACACCATAGTTGCGTAAGGTCCCGCAAGCATGTGAGTTAAATCTAAGACTTTTATGCCTTTTAGAGATTGTTTCAATTTAGTAATTTGTTTTGTCGTCGACAGCATTCCCTGTAGTTGGGATCAATGCCGAGCGCTTGTATGAAGCCACAACCACACCGTCTTGATTAGTGCCAGTCGTTTGAACAGTAACGATGCCGCAGTTTTCTCTCGATTCTGACAACCTTTTCTCTAAGACTTCTGATTCCGCGTACAAAGTATCGCCCACAAAAAGAGGATGAGGTAAAACAATGTCAGTCCACCCTAGATTTGCAATGGCTTTTTGACTTACGTCGCTAACGCTCATTCCAACCATAACAGCCACAGTAAAAGTGCTGTTAACCAGTGTCTTTCCAAATTCCGTTGCCTTCCCGTATTCTTCGTCGAAATGAAGCGGATGAGTGTTCATGGTCAGTAAGGTAAACCAAGTATTATCCGATTGAGTTATGGTGCGACCAGGTCGATGCTCATAAATATGACCAATTTCAAAATCTTCGAAGTACCTGCCAAAAGTTTCTCGATATCTGTTATTGCCAAGATCTTTAATACCTTTAACCATTAATCGTCATCTTCTCCTAGCTCTAATCTCAATCTCATTGCTTCAGCAATTGGTTCATCAACCATTTTACCATCGACTTTGATAACGCCTGATCCACCGATCTTTTCGTATTCTTTTAAGACCTTCATCGCTTCTTCTTTTTCTTCTTTGGTTGGCTCAAAAGCCTTGTTAATGATATCTACTTGAGAAGGATGAATACAAGCTTTCCCGGTAAAACCCATATTTTTTACCGCTATTGCTTCTTGTTCACATCCTTCAGGGTCATCAAGAAAGAAAAAAGGAGCATCGATCGTAAATAAATCATACATTGCTGCTGCTATAGCGACTTTAGATCTTGCATAAAGCAGTGGCTCCCAAGCTAATTTAGCTTTAAGGCCTGCAGAAAAGTCTGCAGCACCAAAAAATAATCCTCTGACTCCTTTAAAAGAAGCTATTTCATCAACAGTAGCAACAGCTCGAGGAGTTTCGATCAGTGGAATTAAATCGTCTTCAAATGCAATCTTGGTAGCAAGCGTTGCAAGCGAATCAAAACTTTGAATCTTTGGCAAAATGATCGCTTCTATTTGTTCTTGATAATCTGAGATCAAATCTATGTCTTCTCTTCCTAAATCTGTAATTGGATCGTTCACTCTGACAAATACCGGTTTAGAAAATTTATTTCCGTCTTTGAAGTTATTGATTAAATCTTCAGGAGCTTCTTTTTTCAGGTCATCCGGACAACCGTCTTCCAAGTCAATGATAAGAGCATTAACGTCGGTTCTTTGTACATCTTCAAGATTGTGCATTTTATGACCTGGCACAAACAGGTTGGACTTAAATCTGTATAACATTACTGACTCCTTTCGATGTCTACTAGATGATCAACAACATCTAAGAGTTCTTCGGTAGGAATATCTCTTGATGCTTTTACTTTGTATTTTCCGTTCACAATAAATGCCGGCACGCCCATGATCTCGTATTTTCTACCGTACACATCAGCGGCATTGATATTCGACTTTATTCGAAATGAATTACTGATAGCTTGGTACTTTTCAGGTTCGACTCCAAAAGCACTGAAAAGTTCCGTTATTTCTCTTTCGCTGGTGAGGAATTTTCTATCTAAATGAATGGACGTAAACGCTGAACCGATTATCTCTTCCATACCTAATGCTTCGGCAGCGTAAAATAATTTTGCGTGTTCTTTGGCAGGCGGATTCCAAGTCACCGGAACTCGCCAAAAATCGATGTCCTTGCTGAGGTTTTTCTTCCAGTCTCTTATTAATCCCTCTAGCGTAAAACAATGCCCGCAACCTAACCAAAAAAATTCAATCACTTCGATTTTTTCTGGATTACGAGTTTGAACTTTTTCGTCGAGAAATTGGTAATCGACGCCCGGTCGGTAATCTTTAGCGTTTAATGCAAAAGAAAAAAGACTTAAGAAAAGAATTAAAAAAGATTTAATAGAGACCTGATACATAATTAGCCACTGCTTGAATTTCTTCTATGGTCAGCATGCTAGCAACGTTCTGCATTACCAAACCTTCCTCTTCACCGTTTCCACGTGTTTTATTTTTGTAAGCCACTAGACTGGTAACAACGTATTCTGCTTTTTGACCGCCAAGAGCAGGATAGCCTGCTGAATTAACTCCTTTTCCTTGGGGACCGTGACACCCTGTGCACGCTGGCAATCCAGATGCAGCATTTCCAGCTCGATAAATTGTTTGTCCAAGCAATACGTTTTCCTCGCTCGCTTGGCCTACTTTAATTTTTTGAGAAGCATAGTATGCAGCCATATCTCTTAAGTCATCGTCGTTATAGCCATCAAGCAGCCCCATCATCGATTCGATAACCCTTTCGCCTTCTTGGATATGATGAAGTTGATCGAAAAGATATAACTCTCTTTGTCCGGCTAAAGTTGGCCACATGCCCACTAAGCTGTTTCCATCAGCACCGTGACAAGCAGCACAAGAACCAACTAATTTTTCTCCTCTTATTGGATCTCCTTTCGGTAAAGGTTTCACTTCACCAGCCTTTTCAGATGCGGCAAAAGCGGCTCCAGATAAACAGAGAATTGAGATGAATATAACTTTTTTAATCATTAAGAAATATTTCAGGGTCGAGCGAGCGAAAATTATATACCATACTCCTTTAATAATCTTTGTTTAGTGTGAAAAACAATGAAATCAATATTACCTATTAACCTGGCGTTTGATCGCGTTGTCGGCAACCTTGCGCAGCTACCTTTTGATGAAGGAATTGAGATAGCCGTGTGCGGTCGTTCTAACTCGGGCAAATCAAGCATCATCAATGCTTTGGGTAATAATAAAAAGCTTGCTAAGACCTCAAAAACGCCTGGTCGAACCCAAACGGTAAACTTCTTTACGATTAACGATGATCCCCAAACTAAATTAGTGGACTTGCCTGGTTACGGTTACGCCAAAGCGTCTAAACAAGATCAAAATAATTGGGCACAACTTGTGGAGAGTTATTTGCTTGGCAGACAGTGTCTTAAAAAGGTTGTGGTCATCATGGATATCAGGCACCCGTTTAAAGAAGCTGATCTTGTTTTTCTTGATTGGTGTAAAGGACTGCCCATAAATATTTTTATCTGTCTCAATAAAGCCGATAAATTATCCAACAATCAAGCTGGGCAATCTTTGGCAGCAGCACAGCGCGCAGCGCGAGAATACCCAGAAATAGAACACCTGCAAATTTGCTCTGCCGAAAAGGGTAACGGTCTGGAGGCGCTAGGCTCTTTTATCACTTCATAAAAAACCCCGGACATTGGGGTGGCCCGGGGTTAATAGGAGAGTAAACATGAAAAAATCTACCTATACCTATGACCGATCAAAGGCATAAAAGTTCAATGAATCTGAATAAAAAATTAGTGGGCTTTGCCCCAGTTGTTTGCAACGCCGCTTTCAACCACTAACGGAACGGATAATTTAGTGACGTCGGTCATGATTTGCTCTAGAGCTTTTAAGGTTGTCTTAGTATCTTTTTCTGGACATTCAACGATAACTTCATCATGTACCTGTAGAATAAGATGAATATCCTTACCTGTACCTTTTATATAGTCATGCATGTTGATCATGGCTAATTTCATAATGTCTGCAGCAGTTCCCTGCATCGGTGCATTGATGGCTGCTCGCTCTGCTGCCATGCGCGTTCTACCAGAATGAATGCCAGGTAGATAAAGCCTTCTACCAAAAGCTGTTTCCACATAACCTTGATCCTTAGCTTTGGCT
>LUMI01000595.1_pt1 | contig 15076 bp, 13 predicted proteins | sample 729681 | NCBI WGS metagenome assembly LUMI01 (sample SAMN03860267, study PRJNA289734) | marine metagenome | biome: seawater column; feature: ocean; material: water; isolation source: Red Sea water column Station 34 - depth 10m | place: Saudi Arabia: Red Sea | collected 2011-10-15 | depth 10 m
CCCCAATACTCAGGATTTTGCAGCGAAATTTCTGTTCCTGCTTCAGCCTCGGTAAGAGCCATCCTCCATACACTGAAATAACCGGCGGTCTCGCGAAGTCCTGAAACAACCTTCAAAAGTTTGGGATGGGTGAAGCTTAGTACTTTTCTCCGGGAATCTTCCGCAGGTTCGTAACTTCCCAAGACCACAAAACCTTCTTCCTCCAAACCCTCCTTCAGTTCAGTCAGATTTACCCTGGAATTTCCTCGGGTTTCATCCAACAAAAGATAAGGCTGAAGCCCCTCCGCGGCATGAGCCCAACCTGCCAAAAACAAAGCCACAATAATGATCCACCAGGATTTCATATTTCCTCCATTGATTTGATTATTCAAATTCATACATATTTATCATAAAGCAATCACGATGCTTGTCTACTGGGTAATCCTTGATTTCAGGCAGATTCAATGATTTTTCCTTAGTCAAGGAAGAGAAACTTTCCATTTCGATGAAAACTGAATTTTCCAAGATCCGGTGGATTCGTTCAAAGCTTCTTTTTCCAGCAGGCCGAGGATTGCTTGCTGATCAGCTAATTCAGTGATTTCAACTGGACTAAGGGGATGTGCTCCTGCAAAGTGAAGACATCTGATCCTGAAAAATCCTTTACTAAAAATGCTCCTAAAACTTTTCCTCGCTTTCACCCTGATTCCACTGGTGGAGATCTATCTGCTGATCAAACTCGGTCAGAATTTTGGTGCCATCACTTCGATCCTGCTGGTGATATTTACAGGAATCCTGGGGGCTTATCTGGCCAGGATGGAGGGGTTGCGGACTTTGTTCCGTATCCAGGAAACCATGCGGGAAGGAAGGATGCCCGGAGAAGAATTACTGGATGCATTGCTGATTGCCATTGCCGGACTGGTTTTGATCACCCCTGGATTTATTACCGATGTAGCAGGTTTTTTGTTGTTGTTTCCCTTCACAAGGATGTTGGCAAAAAATTGGCTGAAAGAACGCATGAGAGCAAAATCAACATTCAGGGATGACGACGATGTCATCATTCATCAATGATGGTCCCCAAATTTACAGGGTAACGGGTTAAAAAGACTGGCGGCTGAACAACTTGCCCTTTTCCAGGATTTTACCATACTTATGTGTTGATCTGACCTTTACTGGAGTCATCTGGACCATCCATATTCCAAGATATTTTCATGAGTAATCAGCTAAGTTTTGAAATCAATGGCAGAAAAGCGGACCTTCCTCTTTACACCGGATCGGAGGGTGAAACTGCAATTGACATTTCGAAGTTAAGATCCCAAACAGGCACAATCACCCTGGATCCCGGCTATGTCAATACCGGTGCCTGCACAAGCGGCATCACCTTTCTCAACGGTGAAGAGGGAATTCTCAGGTACCGTGGGTATCCGATTGAACAGCTTGCGGAGAACTCCAGTTTCCTGGAGGTCAGTTACCTCCTGATCCATGGAGAATTGCCGAATGCGGAGCAATTGGAAGATTTTGAAGGAAACATTACCAGGCACACGATGCTCCATGAGGATTTACGCCACATCTACCAGGCTTTTCCCAAAGGGGCACATCCGATGGCGATGCTTTCCAGTGTGGTCAACGCACTCTCGACCTTTTATCCGGATTTCAGTGCCACGGATCAGAAAGGGGTGGATCTGGCAATCTGGAGGCTGATGGGTAAGATGCCCACGATTGCAGGCTGGGCCTTCAAGAAAAATATCGGACAACCGTTTATTTATCCTGACAATAATCTCAGTTACTGCGCGAATTTCCTGAGTATGATGTTTCAGGTCCCGGCAGTGGATTACGAACCGGCAGAAGAATTCGTAAAAGCGCTCAATGTGCTTTTCATCCTTCATGCCGATCACGAACAGAATTGTTCCACTTCAACAGTGCGTCTGGTGGGCAGTAGTCAGGCCAATCTCTTTGCCTCAATTGCTTCCGGCATTGCCGCGCTCTGGGGGCCATTACACGGAGGAGCAAATCAGGCAGTTTTGGAAATGCTGATGAGGATCCACAATGACGGTGGAAATATCGATAAATATGTGGATATGGCAAAGGACAAGGATTCCGGTTTCCGTCTGATGGGTTTTGGGCACAGGGTTTATAAAAATTTCGACCCGCGTGCATTGATCATCAAAAATTATTGTGACCAGATTCTGGAAAAGGTAGGACTTCATGATCCATTGCTGGACATAGCCAAACAACTGGAACAGGTCGCGCTTGAAGATGATTTTTTCAAAGAACGAAAACTTTATCCCAATGTTGATTTCTACAGTGGAATCATCTACAAAGCCCTGGGTTTTCCAATTGACATGTTCACGGTACTTTTCGCCCTTGGCCGGTTGCCAGGCTGGATTGCCCATTGGGTTGAGATGAGCCAGAGTCCTCCCAAGATCGGTCGCCCCCGCCAGATCTACACGGGAGCCTCCGAAAGGCCTTTTCTTCCCCTGGAAGCACGGGGCTGAAAAGCTTGAGGAGAAAGGCTTTTGCGCAGCCTCAGTCTCAGAGAACAACTCCTGATCGCCTTGATGCTGCTGGTTGGAGCGGCACTTGGGATCTTTCTCGTCTTTCAAAATCACCAAAAAACCGAGAAGCAGCTTTCAAGCAGGCTGGAAGAAAAAAAGCTTCAGCTTGAGCAGCTTCAGTTGCTGGCAAGGGAGTGGGAAATGCTCCAGCAGGAACCCAGTGCTCCGGTGATGAAGCAGCCTCTCAGTTCCTTCATTGAGAATGTTGCCCGCTCATTTGCTATCCAGGATAACCTCCAACTCAATGTGCTCCCTCAAGTGGAGGAGGAGACCGAAGGAGTCCAGGTTAGGCTGGACCGTTTGAAACTGGACCAGTTGATGGATATGCTCTACCAGCTTGAAAACCACAGGCCGGTGCTGCGGCTTTCACAGTTGAATATCAGTATCAGCCCGGGGAACCGATTGGTTCGGGCAAGCTTTCAAGTTCGTAAGCAGCTTGGCAGTTGAAACAACTCCGGTTTTTTTAATTCCGGTGAAGTAATTTTATTGAATTCCAAGTGACCTGCGACCATCCTCAGCAGGAATTTTCCAAAGAATATTGAGAAAAGAGGATATTCAGTGAAATACAAGTTTTTACATATTCTAGAAATTATGAATCAGAGACTGAGTTCATAAATCTCATGAAGTGGATCCTACGTTTATTTCTCCTGTTTCTGGCAGTGCCTTTTTTAGCGGTCATTGTCTTTTGGGGACTCAAGAACAATTTCCCTGGTGACAGTCTGGCAGATATGCTGGAGCAGCAGGCTAAGGGACGTTTCGGGGTCCCTCTCCAAGTTAGTCCTGTTCAACTCAAATGGCAGGGAATACATGTCCCAGAAGTGGCTCTGTTACGTGCCGGGGGTTGGAAGTATCTTCCCCGGGGCGATCTCTTTGTCATGGAAAACCTTGAATTCCTGTTTTTGCCTGCATTGATGAAACAGAATTTCGTGCTGAAGGCTGAAAGTCACGGAGGTGATTTTGAGCTGAAAACGGACCTTTTTTTAGAAAAACAGCTTTCTTCCAAATTCAGTAACCTCCAGCTTCAAAGGATTCCCGCCTTATCGGGATTATCTTATGCCGAGGTCACAGGAGTGCTCGATTTGGAAACAGAGGTCAACAACCTTTATGCTCTCAGAACAGCAAAAACCTCAATTCCCGAAGGTCTTTTCAAGGGCAATCTGGAAAGTGTAAAAATCCGCTTGATAGGGATGGCGATGTTATTTCCCCAGTTGGAACTTCCTCCTGTTGAATTTAAGAGCATCGATTTCATGTTCGACCTGGGACCGGTAACGAAAATCCAAAAGATCAACCTGAAGGGAATGCTGACCGGAACCATGGAAGGAATATTAAGGGTGAATCCGAAAAATCCTCCAGCTTCCCTGCTCGACATGCGAATCCAGTTGGTTCCTTCTCCTGAAATCAGTTCAAGCCTTGGATCATTGGCAGTGGTTCTCAAGTCTTATCAGTGCGGGAATCGGATTGATGTACAACTCAAAGGGCCGCTCAACCGGATGCCTCCCCCGAAAAGAAAGCCCTGTAGTTAATGATGAGAAGTCCGTTTAAGAGCTTTGTGGTGGGTCTGGTTCTGGCCTTGGTGGGTGGAATCTGGGCCATTGGTTCCTACATCTATGTGGTTTTTGAAAAACCGATTGCTCCTAATCCCGAAGGAAGTTCGATTTTATTGATTCCCAGAGGGACCCCCTATTCTCAGGTGAAGAAAGAACTTCAGGAACTGGGATTGGTCAACCAACCCAGACTCTTCCGTTATTTGTCCCTTTATCTCAATGTGGCTTCACGTATTCGCGCTGGAGAGTTTGAACTTCAGCATCACTGGAATACCTGGCAACTTCTTCAGCATCTGACCCGTGGGAAAAGCATCACCCACCGAGTTACCATTCCTGAAGGATGGAATTTCGAAGAAATCGTTGAACGACTGGTGAACAAGGACCTGGGAGATCGCGAAGTATTTCTTTCGCTTTTCAAGGATTCTGATTTGCTGCAAAAAACCGGTGTCCAGGAAGCTCCTTCGCTTGAAGGCTTTCTGTTTCCTGAAACGTATTTTTTCTCAAAAATCGACAGCGAAAGACGGATCCTTCAGAGTATGATCCGTCATTACCGGAATGCCTACAGCAGGGAGTTTGAAATACGCGCCGAGGAACTCGGAATGACGGAATACCAGATCCTGATCCTGGCTTCGATCATTGAAAAGGAAACAGGTTCTTCCGCCGATCGGCCATTGATTGCATCCGTCTTTCACAACCGTCTCAAACGCCGTATGCGTCTTGATAGCGATCCGACCGTGATCTACGGGATGGAGGATTTCAACGGTAATTTGACGCGAAAGGACCTCCGCACTCCGACCGCGTACAACACTTACCGACGGTACGGACTTCCTCCCACCCCCATTTGCAGTCCAGGGGTTGATTCCATTCAAAGTGCCCTTTATCCGGCCAATGAAAGGTTTCTTTATTTTGTGGCACGCGGCGACGGAACCAGTCAGTTTTCCCGCTCCCTCCGCGAACACAATAAAGCGGTGAATCACTACCAGAAAAACCGTAGGGTTCGAAAAATGATGCGTCAAAAAAGGCTGAAGCAGAACGCCTCATCAACTCTTTGAATCCATACATCCTGCGAAAATGTCATCGATCCTGTTAAGCCTGGAAAAGGTATCCAGCAGACGCTGGGACCGGGTTGTTTTACAGGACCTCAGTTGGAGTTTCCAAAAAGGTGAGTCCTGGGCGGTGATTGGGCCCAATGGAGCCGGAAAATCGACTCTGGTAGGATTGATCCTCGACCAGATTCCTTATTTTCAAGGATCAATTTTGCGGTCCGGTCTAAAATCCGGACTGAAAGGCATTGTCAAAGTCAGTTTCGAAGTTCAGCAGAAAATCATAGCCCATGAAGCGCGTAAAGAACGTTATGAAGCCTTCAGCGGAATTGAAGAACACCTTCTGACGGTCAGTGACCTGCTCAAAGCGGAATCGGCTTTTAAGGAAGAAACTGATTTCAAACAGGAAGCTCAGAACCTGATCCAAGAATCCGGATTGGAGACATTGCTGAACCGCCCTGCTCAGAAGCTTTCCAATGGAGAAATGCGGAAAACGCTGCTGGTCCAAGCACTTCTCCAAAATCCGGAACTGCTGATACTGGATGAACCTTTTGAAGGGCTCGACCAGGATTCCTTACAGTCGTTTTCTTCGCTCATATCTCTTGTTATTCAGAAGGGAACACCGTTGATCCTGATCACTCACCGTTTCAATGAGCTGGTTCCTGAAATCAGTCACATCCTCTGCCTGAAAAACGGGAAGCTCTTTGCCCAGGGTAAAAGAGAAGCGATGCTGAAAATTGCCCATAATGGAAGTCTCTATGGTGCTGATTTAAAGCTCACTTCCTTTTTGGAAAAAGTTGATGCAACGTCTCAGAATAGAAATTCCAACTTAAATTCAACTCAAACTGGAAAATCCTGGGCCCCAATGGAGCTGGGAAATCGACCTTGCTTTCGCTGATTTCCGGAGACCATCTTCAAGCTTATGCAAATCAAATCAGAGTGTTTGGCACCCCTCGGGGTGAGGGTGAAAGTATTTGGGAGTTGAAGCAAAAAATCGGAACGGTTACCGCAGAGTTGCAGGTAGGCTATCGACAGCCGATCAGTGCATTGAAAGTCGTCCTTTCCGGTTTTTTTGATTCGATTGGTCTCTATCGTCCTGCTTCTGGTGAGCAGAAAGCAATTGCTGGTAAATGGCTGCAAACTTTAAATCTCGAATATCTTGCAGAAAATGACTTTCTCAAACTCTCCTATGGCCAACAAAGGATGATTCTGATTGCTCGGGCGATGGTCAAATCTCCGTCCCTGCTCATTCTCGATGAACCCTGCCAGGGACTTGATCCCCACAACAGAAATCAAATTCTGAAAGTCATAGACCTGATCGGCAGCGGAACGCCGACCCAAATTTTGTATGTGACCCATTCACCAGAAGATCTTCTTCATTGCCTTGATTACGAATTGAGGTTTTTAAAACAGGAAGACGGAACATACAAAGTCCGAAAAACGAAGCTCAAATCTCTCCAATAAAATTTTTAACATTCAAATTTGATATTACTTGTTTGTCACATAAATTATTTTCACGACTCATCGTTTAGATTCAATGTCATACAATTTTGATGTTTGAATTGAGCCTTTATTCTTCCAGAGATAGAGTCTTTCAATAAATCCAATCACTTCAATTATTATAAAAACTTCCATGTCATTAGGATTCGGTAGGCACTATCTAGCCATTCCAGGACCATCGGTAATGCCGGATCGTGTCCTCCAGGCAATGCATCAGGCTGCTCCAAACATTTATGAAGGTGCACTTCATGAAATGGTGGATGGCATCATTCCGGATCTGAAAAAAGTCGCCAAAACCTCAGGAGAGGTGGCGATCTATATTGCCAACGGTCATGGTACTTGGGAGGCTGCACTTACCAACACCCTTTCACGGGGTGACCGGGTTCTGGCTCTTGCTACAGGGAGATTTGTCGTTTTCTGGGCCATCATGGCCGAACGTCTTGGAATTGAGGTGGATCTCATCGATTTCGGGAAGTCTTCTTCCATTGATCTCAATCAGGTCGAGGACAAACTGAATGCCGATCATGAGAAAAGCTATCAGGCTGTTCTGGTGGTTCAAACCGACACGGCAAGTTCAGTCAGAAATGATATTGAAGCGCTTTCAGAATGCATTCGCTCTACAGGTCATCCTGCCTTGCTGATGGTTGATTGCATGGCGAGTCTGGCCTGTGACCGATTTGAGATGGATTCCTGGGGGGTGGACCTGATGGTGGCAGGGAGCCAAAAAGGTTTGATGACCCCGCCTGGGCTGGGCTTCATGTATTTCAATCACCGGGTGATCGAAGCTCGTAAGAGGGCTGATCTAGTGACCCCATACTGGGATTTTCTGCCAAGGATCAATCCTGAAGTATTCTATGAGTATTTTTATGGTACCGCCCCCACACATCATCTTTTTGGTCTGCGAGAGGCCTTGAACATGATTTTTGAGGAAGGCCTTGATCAAATTTGGGCGAGACATGCCAAGTTGAGCCAGGCGATTTGGTCTGCTTTTGAGTCTTGGGGAGAGGGGAGTTCGATCCGTCTTAACATCAAGGAACCTCAACAAAGATCTCATTCAGTCACATCTGCTTCTATGGATCCCCCTCACGCGACGGAATTGAGGCGTTGGACCGAGCACAAAGCAGGGGTTACCCTTGGTATCGGATTGGGTATGGCGGATCCATCCGATCCTGCTTATCATGGCTTCTTCCGTGTCGCACACATGGGGCATGTCAATGCGCACATGACCCTTGGCATGTTATCAGTGATCGATGCGGGTTTAAAAGCACTCAACATCCCTCACGGTGACGGTGCCCTGGAAGCCGCCAGTCGGATTGTAAGCTCAGCCTGAGTTTTGTTAAAACTTGCTAAAAGGATAAAATTCTAACTGTTTTCAATAGAACAGTTAGAAATCGCAGAATTTCCCGGATAAAAAAGATACATTGCCCAAAAATTCATGGGCAATGTGACGCGAAGTGAATAGAGAGGTAGTTTTATACCTCGTAGAAGGATTCGATCAGAACCCTTCTCAGTGGGTGTCTCAAGCGTTGAAGGGCTTTGGTCTCAATCTGACGAATTCTTTCTCGGGTAACGTCGAAAACTTCGCCGATTTCTTCCAGGGTGTGCTCCCTTTGATGACCTAATCCAAAACGCATCCGAAGGATTTTTTGTTCCCTCTCTGTTAAAGAATTCAGAGCCCTATCGATCATCGAACCGCGCTGGGTGTTGGTGGCAGCAAGGGAAGGATCAAGGGTTTTTTGATCGGCGACCAGTTCTTTCAGGTAGGTTTCTTCACGGTCTCCTACCGGAGTTTCAAGTGAGACTGGAGTTCTGCCGACCTGTAAGGCATCGCGGACACCATTCAATGAAATATCGAGGTGTTTTTCCAATTCCTCAAACGTCAGCGGACGATTGTGTTCTCGTGCAAGCGTCCGTGCCATCTGATTGAATTTACTGATGGTTTCTGCCATATGGACTGGGATTCGGATCGTCCTGGATTTTTCTGTTATAGCACGTGTGATGGATTGCCTAATCCACCAGGTAGCATAGGTTGAAAACTTAAATCCACGCCGGTACTCAAATTTCTCCACCGCACGCATCAGACCGATATTGCCTTCTTGAATCAGATCAAGAAAATCCAATCCCTGGTTGATAAATCTTTTTGCAATGCTGATCACCAAACGCAGATTGGCTTCTGTCAGACGGTTTTTGGCATTCTGAACGATTACTTCGGATCTTCGAATCGTTTCGATCTGCTTCTGGTATTCGTCGAATGAAATTCCAATTTTTTCCTGCAGCAATTCCATTTGATAAGACTTCAGTCGGAAATTTTCGTAAATCCTTCTTGCAGTAACCGCTTTGATTTTGTGATGGGAACCGATTTTTTTTGAAATATTGAACCATCTTTTTTGGATAGCCGTGTCCCTCCAACTAAAAAATTTGGGTTGCTGCTTAATTTGGACTGGATCAATTTTTTTGGAGAGCGCGTCAATTTGACGTTGAAGTTCCAGGATCTGCTGATGCCGGACCTGCATGCTTCGATACATCGCTGAAATCTGTTCAGAATTAAAATTGATTTTCAGCAGATTCTTTTCCAACTGTTTTGTGATTTTCTCCCGTTCCTTTTTTCCTGTTTTTGAAGTAAAGCCCCGAAACTGTTCGGCAATTTTTTGATAGCGGTCAAGGCTGGTAATCAGTTTTTTCTGAGCTTTGTTTTCGTCTTCAATCAGGTTGTCGTCCTCATCAAGGCCTGCAATCAGACGAACAGCTCGGACTTTGTTGTTTTTCAGATCCAGAAGCAATTTCCCGAGATAATCCTGGACAGGAAGTGAAAAGCAGAAGACGCGCTTCATTTCCATCACTCCGTCCTCGATTCTCTTGGAAACTTCCTTCTCCTGTTCTGCGTTCAGGAGGGTATGACTCCCCATCTTCTGGAAGTAGACCTGAAGAACATCACTATCCAAAACACGCTTAGAATCATCTGTGAGATCCAGTTCGAGATTAGTTTTGGAGCCATTTTCAGCGTCCCAATCTCCATCTTCATCGTTTCCTTTGGATTCAGAATCTTCAAATTCATCATCTTTGAAAATTTCCTCAGAATCCTCGGATCTTTTGGATCCTATAAAATCACTGTTCAAATTATTGGATTCGTGGGAAGAACTGTTCGAGATGGAGTGGTCAAAATCGATCATATTGGTTCCGCCGGGAAGCATGTTGATTATGATTCTTGATGGTAGAATCGAGTCGGTTCGGCTATCTTCTGGAGTAACATAATTTCAGGAATGAGAAATTCCTTAAAAATTAAATAGTGTAAGAAAAGCCAAACTAAATAATATACCAGATACCTTTAAGAATGCCAATTGTTAATTTCAATGTTCCTAATTGGCAGGACCTATTAAGGTTGAAAATATGCTTGGATTAGCTCATTTCATTGGATATTTCTCGTCCAACTCTCATCCCGCCCATAGATACTGCTGCAAGTGACTGACCAGGGAAGATGCTGTCTCCAACCATCCTTAGCCCTGGCGCAAGGTAGGGAGATCGGGCTCGAAAGAGGTTTGTTTGTGGGTATCCACCTACCCATCCATGTGAACGTTTGGTAAATCTCTGGAAAGTGATGGGGGTCCCTGTCATGACCAAATCTGCGGAATCCCTGAAACCCGGTATAATGGAATCTGTAGCTGCCAACATTTTATCGCACATATTTTCTTTTTCTTTTGCGTAGGCTTCCGGATTTTTTTGAAAAAGATCCCACCATTGTTTCATCGAAGTATGTGTACTTAGAGTAATTGCTCTTCGATTTTCCGGAGCACGGGTTTTATCCCATTCAGGAGAGATGGAGAGAAAAATACTATTTCCGTTCCCCAAAGGCTGATCATTTACCAACTGATGATGAAGACCTTCGAGATGTTTCACTGCAGAAGTATCCACTCCTGCGTAAACCATGAACGCTCCCCAACCATCTTTGGGAGGAGAGGCTTGAAGTGTTTTAGAACGAAAGGATGAATCCGCCATCAGCTTGGCTGCATTTCCCATCGTTAGATTTAGGATAATGATATCTGCTTCAAACCTTTCCCCCCTTTTAGTTTCAACTCCATGAAAGCGTTTCCCGTCCCAAATAAGTTTGCTGATTTCTTTTTTGAATAGAACTTTTGCTTTTTTTTCTCGAAGTTTTTCCACCATCTGATTGCAAATTCCTCCCATCCCGCCTTCAGGATGAATCACTCCTTGGCGACTTAGGTCGAGCGCAGCAGCACTGTAGAGGGCATTGGCATGAATGCTGGTAGTTTGTGCTGCAATCAGAAGCTGGGCGTCGATGAATCGACGCATTTTTTCTGAAACCCCTTCAAGCTTGTATCTCAGTGGCCTAAAGGCGTCCTGTCCAAGATGAAGAAATTTTCGGAGATTCCCCGATTTTCCGGAAAAGCCAACGGTGTCTTGGATTATATTCCACAAATTCTGGAAATCCTTAAATTTTTTCGGCGGCCAAGGAGGATAGCGAAGGGCAAGGTCCCACAGTAAGTCTGCCGTATTTTCCTGCCATTTCCAGAATTTTTCACCAGATCTACCAAACTGCTCAAATCTTTCTTTTTCCCAGGCCTTTTCATCAATCCTGCGTGTGATGCAGGGATGTCCTTTGAGATGAACTTTTATACCGATATCATCGACTCTACCTTTCCAGTCGATATCAAAACGATTTGCGATGATGTCCATCGGTCCATTTTCCTTGAATCCTCCTGCCAGGGTGGCTCCTGCATCAAACCGGTATTTTTTGTGATAAAATGTGCCTGCGCATCCACCCGCGTAGATATGACTTTCAAGCACTGTGACATCGAATCCGCTGTTAGCCAGTTCCAGGGCTGCCGCTAGTCCTCCTCCGCCTGCTCCCACGATAATGGCTCTAGTCATCCTGTCATGTATTGAGAAATTGAAGCCATTTTCTTACTGGATTGAAATAACAATTTCTTAGTTTTCCAATGCCGATAAACAAACAAAGAAGGCAAACCCAGCCATATTAATCTACCGACAATCCCGCGCCAACCAGTTTTGAACTCCGCTTCGATCTGGTCCTCAATCAAGGTTTTTTCATCATCCAATTTTTGAAAATTATGTTGATGTTTCCATCTTTGAAATGGCCCGATTTCCTGAATATCCGAAAAACCTGTTATGGGGTGAACATTTAAATGTTTGGCTCGCCAAAAAACAGGGATCATTCCAAGCCAAAGAGTCATTTCCACCACTGATCCTTCGGCTTGCGGGTCAATTCTATGAAAATTCACTGGTGCCCAGGGTGGGGTCAGTTCTTTCAAAATTTCAGGATTGCGGTGAAGTGCTGCGACTTCCTCAATTGGGGAACTAACTTCAGTGATTTTATGAAAATGTAGCATTCCTAATGAAGTTGTAAATTTTATTTAAGGTTTAAAGAAAATTTACGTTTATAAAAAAAATGGGATCACCCCGTTAAGGTAGTACAGATCAGACTGTAGGTCCCCCTGGAAAAAACTTCGGTTTGTTTCCAAAGTGAACCAAAGGATGGTTGTTAAGCTAATTTTGGCTGGAAAACGTTTTTTAGGAGGGGATAAAAATGAGGGGGAAACGGGCGGTCACGATTTTGGGATCACCATCAGCAGGGCAACAATTCTGATGATCCTTTCGGCAACCGGATCCTACCCAGTTTCCCCTTTTCGAGGAAAGTCTCAGCTCCGCATGCGGTTCAGTCTATAAAGAGTAGAGTGCTCCATTTTCTCTGATTCATGGCTCCTTATGAACATAAATCGGAATGTTTACATGGTGCAGCAAATAATCCGTGTTACTTCCGAGAAAAATTCTTCCGGCGACAGAATGGTCATGCCCCGCGATCATGATCAGCATCGCGTTGGTGTCCTGCTGATATTCAAGCAATCTCAAGTAGGAAGAGTTTGAAAAAAGCACCACGGATTTGTACGGCACATTAATCTTATGTCCGGAAAGGAACTCGGTGATGGCCTTCTGTCCGTGTTCTTCTGTCAGGACCAATTCCGCCTTACCCACACCCCAGCTGGACTCAGCCCCGTAATAGGAATAATCCACCGGCTGCATGACATGGACAAAATGCAGTTCAGCGTTCTCGCGTTCTGCCCATTCCATTCCTGTTTCAACTAACATGTGATTGGCCTTGCTGAAATCAAGAGGAACCAGAATGATTTTTGCCGTTTTCTTTTCCGGTTTTTTAAAAACGTAAAGCGGGCAGTGGATGTGATGCACAACATAGTCGGTGTTGCTTCCCATAAAAAGCCTGCCGAGCATCGTGTGCGAATGGGCTGCCATGATCACCAGATCCGCTTTTTCCCTTTCCACCAGATCCAGAATTTTATAATAAGGCGTTCCGTATTCATGGCAGATTTCCCGGTCCGCCTTCAAATCAAGAGGAGTCAGGAAGGCATCGAGTCTGGCAATCTGTTCGGTTTCATCAAATTTATCCGCTTGTTCAAAATGAGCGGGATAGTAGGACATTTCCGGCATCTGACTGACATACAGGAAATGAAGCTTCCCCTTGGTCCGTTGAGCCCATTGGTCAGCATACAAAGCAACATCTTTACTGATATCACTGAAATCAATGGGAACGATGATGTTCTTTTCCATTATGCGCCCTGTTTTTGATTTTGCTTCGCTGTTTGTTTGTGATTCTTAAGTTATGAAACCTATTTCTGAAAACCTTTGATGATTGAAGACACCTGCGGAATTCATTTTCCGCAGGAGTGGAAGTCACGGTTAAAGAATTTTGTAGCTGCCGTCCTTTTTGAATTTAATGGTCTGGTTCAGAAAACGACTCTTGATTCCTGCATCTTTCAGGAGATTATGGGCCATCTCCGCACGAACCCCGGATTTACAATGAAGGACCAGTTCACGGTCTTGGGGAATTTCCTTGACCCTGTGAATCAGTTCCGCGACCGGGATGTTGCGGGACATTGCAAATCTTCCTTCCGAGACTTCATCCGGATTGCGCACATCGAGGATCAAGGCAGAAGGATTTTTTCCTGCAATGATGGCTTCAAAATCAGTCTTGCTTACTGTCCCGGGTTTAGGTTTAGGGACGTAACTAATGTGGTTGCTGTTGACTCCCCGGCCTACCGGATTTTTAGCTGTTTGCCATTGATCAAATGTTTGGGGAAAAATTCGAACGGCCTTGAAGCCCCAGGACACCGCAAGTCGGGCTGCTTTTTCCCGGTCAGGCCCGTAAAAAACGATCGGTGCATTTTTCTGTTTTGGAAATTCCGCCTTGCGTGACGCAAGTTCCGCAAATGGAATCGAAACTGCTCCCAGGATGAAGCCTTGTTCCATTTCAGCTTTTGGTCTCAGGTCAACCAGCACATGCGGAATATCTCCCGAAACCGCTTTTTTCAGCCAGACTGGAGTTGTTACGGAAAATTCTTTTTGTGTCCATTCAGGGAAACCCCCTGTATAGATTTTTACATTTTTGTAGCCCAGACCCCGTGCACGCATCGTTGCGGTGGGACTTAGACAACCTCCGACACAATAGAAAACCACCGGTGTCATTTTGTCTTCGGGGAGGTTTTTTGCAAATTTGTCAAAGGCAGGTGCAGGCAGCATTTTAACCCCGGGTATATGAGCTTCCTGGTACTTGACCGGAGCCCTCGTGTCATAAACCACCACTCCCGCCTGCTGGCGGTAATTCTTGAAAGCCTGATGATCAAGTTTGTCCTCGGGTTTGATAGTGCGAAGGATGTCAAAACGTGTGATCAGCACTGCGTGCTTCTCACCCTGCTTTTCAACATAATGAATCCGGAATCCCTTGCCTTTGTAACTGCGAATTTCCTTGAAGGAGTTCAGGTTTTTCAATTCGGTGTGGTCGTTGAATTTGACCACTTCCTTGTGCCCCATCAAGTCCATCTGCAGGGTCTTTGATTTCAAAGCGATATTTTCAAGAAAACCACGCATCATGTTTGAATCGGACTGATGACAACTCACGCAGAGCTTAGCCATGCCCGGTTTTTGGGTCATTTCCGCGTGCAGCGGGAATAGAAAAAATAATCCTGAAATTAAGGCTAAGCTGAGAATACGGAACATCATGAGTTCTCCCTATTTGAGATGGATGACATCCATGAAGATGTCATGTTGAACGGAAGTGTCATGCCCTGCGTGATTCATCATTAAACCTCTGGAAGAGAATATTGGAGTTCAACAGCCTTCTTCCTCTTCTTCCTCTTCCTCTTCTTCTAGAAGTGGTGGGGATGCACTCACCGGCGCAACGTATTCCTCCTTGGGCTCACCCAGAGTGCCGATAGATTGAAGAAGTTCGGGGTGAAAGAAGGGACGTATACGGGCAAGTGCATCCTGTTCATCTCCTGTCATGGGAATGTCGCTGATATCTTCGGCGGTAATCAGGGTTTTCCATGCTGCAGCCCCTCCTTCGACCTGGATCACCCTTCTTTTTTCATTGCTCACCAACTGAAGCCCAAGACCGGGATCGAGACTGCCT